>Ga0209287_10000352_pt1 | contig 28917 bp, 22 predicted proteins | sample PPLLak3cmMay2015_2_FD_187255 | JGI IMG/M metagenome (GOLD analysis project Ga0209287, IMG submission 187255) | Freshwater sediment microbial communities from Prairie Pothole Lake near Jamestown, North Dakota, USA - PPLs Lake P8 Core (1) Depth... | ecosystem: Environmental > Aquatic > Freshwater... | reverse complement strand
AGGGCTGATTCAGCTCCAGTCCAAGTTTATTAATGCCCGGCAATTTCGGCGTATCTTCAGGCGTGCCTTCTGCAAATTCAAGTTTTACGGATTTAAGCTGGAATGAATCGCCTGTTTCAAATATGAATTCAAGCTCCAGTGGGGATTCCTTTATATTGATCTCCGATTTAACCGAGGCATTATAAAAGCCCCTTGACTTGAGAAGCTGTAAAAACTTCTTCAGATCGCTGTCGGCCATTTTCTGCAGCAGGTATGATGATGTGATCTCATGCCCGATATTATATGCGTCGGAGATGCTCTGGATGTCCGTGAGAAGCTCCTTGTCGGTTATTCCTGTGAAAATCACCTTATATTCAAGGCTGTCAGCTGAGGCCAGGGACGTTGAACATGATATAAAAGCTGAAGCGGCGGCAAGCAGCAGAATAAATATTGAATGTTTTAAAAGCATGAAAAATTTAACCTTTATAAAAAAAGGACCTGGACACCTTTAAAGACAAATTTAAGGGAATTCCGAGTTATTATTCAACAGGATAGAACCTGATTCTCTTAAACTGTAACATTAAATCTTTTCGAAAAAAAACTAAAGAGTTTTATATTGTTAACCGGCCAGAATTTATGGTAAAAGAATTCGTCTGGACCGGCCGTCCTGACAACATCAATAATCCTTATGGCATTATGACTCCGCTTGAATGATTTTTTATCAAGGAGGCGAAACACATGTTTAAAAATATTCTTGTCCCCACCGATTTCTCTGAAAAAAGCAGCCGGGCGCTGGAGATAGCACTGGACATGGCCGTCAAAAGGGGAGATTGCAGGATCACCCTTCTTCATGTAATTGAGAGGATAGAAGATTCGGAAGAAGATGAATTCCAGTCATTCTATGACAGGCTTGCCTCAAAGTCGCGGTCAAAGATGAAAGAGATGACCAGACAATACAGTGCAAGGAAGGTTGAAATAGACAAGGAAATAATTTTCGGCAACAGGGTAGGGGAGATAGTCGATTTTGCCCGAAAACATTCAATTGATCTTATCATTCTGACCTCCCACAAACTCGATAAGGTTGATGCGGTTGAGGGCTGGGCAACAATAAGCTATAAGGTCGGCATCCTGGCCCCATGCCCCGTTATGATGGTAAAGTAATGGATTGCCTGGTTATTAAAAAAGGCTCCATCTGGAGGTCGGTCGTATTTCTTGCCAATATCATCTGCCGGTATATTATGCCTGCCGCTGTAATGGCGGCACTATCCTTTTATGGCGCCGGTACAGGCGTTTCAGGGGAAATGTCGGCCGTATCCGGGGCTGAAGTTACTAACGGCATTAGAATGACCGCAGCTGTGATATGCGAAGAGATAAAGGATGGCCAGCCTGTGAATGAAGGTATCATCTTCTCATCAGACCTGGGCAAGATAACATGCTTTACGGAATTCGATTCCATCACTGAAAAGACCACGGTTTACCACTGCTGGTATTTTAAAGACAACCTGAGGGCAAAAAGGAAACCGCTTGTCCTGAATCCCCCTCGATGGTCGACTTTCAGCCAGATCGAGCCCCGTGAGACAGACAAAGGCCCCTGGCGGGTGGAAATAGTAGATGAGAACGGAAATATCTTCAAAACACTGAGATTCAGCATAATAGATTAATTGCAATGGATAATGTGATGGGATTTTTTTCAGGCATTCGCTGGCAGGATATTATCGATATTGCACTGATGAGCTATATCATCTTCAGGCTGTACATACTGTTCAAGGGCACAAATGTATTCACGGTCTTTATCGGAATTGCGCTCCTGTGGTTTTTTCAGAGGATTGCATCCTGGCTGGGGCTTATAGTTACAAGCTGGGCAATACAGGGTGTCACAGGGGTTGCTGCTATTATCCTGATAGTGATATTCAGAAACGAAATCCGTTCAGTCCTTCAGATAAAAAACCTCAGGTCGTTTTTATGGGGTTTCCATCTCGGAACAGTTGACACGCCTCGCGATGCCATAGTTGATGCCATATTCCAGCTGGCTGCAAACAGGCACGGCGCCCTGCTGGTGATACCGGGAAAGGAGGATATCCGCGAGACAATTCACAGCGGCATAGCCTGGGAAGGCACGGTTTCAAAGGAGATGCTGAACAGCATCTTCTGGCCTGACAATCCTGTTCATGACGGCGCCGCTGTCATCAGCGGAAACAGGGTTATCCAGGTAGGCGCGATTCTTCCTCTTTCCAGGAGGACAGATCTCCCCTCCTACTACGGGACGCGACACAGGGCCGCGGCAGGTCTTGCGGAGATATCCGATGCACTGGTTATCGTTGTGTCGGAGGAGCGAGGTAAAATAACGGCAGCAAGGGATTCACAGCTGATTCCCATAGACAGGAAAGAGGACCTGTCGGATATTATAAAGGAGCATCACGGCGTTTCCTCCGGCCCCAGCAGAATATTCAAGAAAAAGAAAATGGAGCTGGTGCTGGCAGCCATGGTCTCATTTATGCTCGTTACGGTAATCTGGCTGAGCTTCACAAGGGGTATTGATACCCTTATCAGCCTTGAGATACCTGTCGAGTACACAAACCGTCAGCCCGGTCTGGACATATATGATACGTCCGCAAGCACGGTTCTTCTGGATCTGAGTGGGTCCAGTGCACGCCTTAAATCTATAAAATCGGAAGACGTAAGGGTTACAGTCGATTTAAGCAGCACACGGATCGGCACAAACACCTGTTCAATTACAGAGAAGAATACGTCTATTCCCCCGGGGGTGACTCTGAAGAATATAAGACCTCCATACGTGGAGGTGACCCTTGACAAGCCGGTGGACAAGAACATCCCTGTGCAGGTGGACTGGAAAGGCAAACTTTCTGACAACCTGACGCTTTCCGAAGTGGCTATCATCCCGCCCGAGGTGAAGATTAACGGCAGGAGCATGATTCTGGATGATATATCAACCATTTATACTGAAAAGATTTCCCTTGCCGGTATTGAAGAATCAGGTCAGCTGACCGTTGGCATCATACTGAAGGACCAGTCTCTTAAATTGCTTGATAAACAGGACACTGTTACAGTCCGGTATACAGTCAGGGAAAAGGCTAAAGAAAAATCCACGACAAGGCAGGACAAAAGATAGGACTATTTGCAAAGGGGTTTGTCTGCCGGACACGATAGGCTATGAAATTAAAATATCTTTTTTTACATAACCCTTCCAGGATATCTGTTGCAGGTTACGCGATATTCATCCTGATCGGTGCGCTCCTCCTTATGCTTCCCATATCGGTGAAAGGGGAGGACATAGGGTTTGTGAACGCCCTCTTTACAGCCACTTCCGCGGCAAGCGTCACAGGGCTCAGTGTAGTGGATACCGGCGCTGTCTTCACGCTTTTCGGCCAGGTCGTGATCCTTCTGCTCATCCAGGTTGGAGGCCTGGGCATAATGACCCTTTCAACAGTGCTGATGATGATAGCCGGGATAAGACCGGGCATGACAAGCAGGGTTGCAGTTCAGGACACCTTTAACATCGACGGGATTATTGACTTCCGTTCCATCCTTAAAGACATTATCCTGTTCACCTTTGTAATAGAAGGGATTGGCTCGGCCCTTCTCCTATTCTATTTTCTTCCAGGGAGAACTCTGCCTGAGGCCGTTTACGTGTCGATCTTCCATGCAGTAAGCGCCTTCTGCAACGCCGGTTTTGCGCTCTTCTCCGACAGTTTCATAGGGTTTCAGAAGGCCTGGGGTTTTAACCTTACAGTATGTCTCCTGATTATCTCAGGGGGGATCGGTTTTTTTGTATTAAGTGAGTTAAGGCGGAAGATGCCTTTAACAAGGCGGGCCCTTTCCCGCCTTAGCCTCCATTCCAAGATCGTGCTTTCCGTCACCGCCATTTTAATTATCTCCGGAACGATTCTGATTACGGTCATGGAATGGAATAACACCGTTTCCCATTTTAGCCTGCCTGAGAAAATTCTTGCGGGGTTCTTCCAGGCTGTGACCACAAGAACAGCGGGGTTCAATACGCTGCCGATCGGCGGGATGGCAAATGAAGCGCTTTTCTTTATGATCCTTCTGATGTTTATTGGGGCCTCTCCGGGCTCGTGCGGAGGCGGTATAAAGACAACCACAGTGGCATGCCTTTATTCCCTCGGCCTTTCAAGGCTTAAGGGATTTGAAATGCCATCGCTTTTCAAGAGGTCTATAACACAGGAAAGCGTGCGCCGCGCGGCCAGCGTTGCCATGGTAAGCATCCTGGTAGTGGTTGCAGGCACCATGGTCACTCTTATAGCTGAAGCAGGATCAGGGGGGATGCTTAACCGCGGAAAATTTATTGAGATATTTTTTGAGGTCGTAAGCGCATTCGGCACTGTAGGGCTTTCAACAGGCATAACAGGGGCGCTTACCGGCCTTGGAAAACTTGTTATCGCCGCGGTCATGTTTATAGGAAGACTGGGTCCGCTGGTTGTTGCCATGGCGGTCAGCCGCAAAAACGCCCCCCGTTATTCTTACGCTGAAGAAAACCTTATGATAGGGTGAGGGTAATATTATGAAACAGTTTGCCGTCATTGGAGTAGGCAATTTCGGGAAGTACCTGGCTATGAGTCTCTATAAAAAGGGTCATGAAGTCATGGTGATAGATAAGATGCCCAATCTTGTAAACGAGATAAAGGACCATGTCAGCCAGGCAATTGTGGCGGATGCTACGGACCGCAAGGCGATGGAATCCCTCGGGTTGAAGGATTTTGACACCGTTGTCATATGCATCGGGTCGGTGCTGAGCGATTCCGTGCTTGCCACCCTCAACATGAAGGATATGGGCGTCAGGAATATCCTTGCAAAGGCCATTACCGAGGAGCATGGAAGAATATTGCAGAAGGTTGGGGCAAGTGAGATATTTTTTCCTGAAAAAGACCTTGCATTCACGGTTGCCGAACGGCTTAATAATCCGAACATGATGGATTATCTTCCTTTTATGGAGGGGTACGGGATCATAGAACTTGCTCCGCCTAAATCATTCATAGGCAGATCACTGAGGGAACTGGACCTGATAAACCGATATGGAATCCAGGTTATGGCGGTAAAGGAGCTGATACCGGAACGTTTGAACATGATTCCTACTGCCCAGTTTGTCATAAAGGACAGCGATATACTGATTCTTATGGGACCGGACAAGGGGTTTGAGAAACTGCGCGAGACGGAATGATGGTGCCAGAATTTTTTACTGTAACCTTTTTATGTGTGAAACGACTTACAGGAGTAAAGCCCTATAGTTAAGGGGATTATGTGTAGCTGGTATTATTTATTAAAAACATTTTTAAAAGGAGAAAATTATGCGTAAAGTTTTATTTCTGACCACCTTGATTGCATTTGTTCTCACATCATCAGTCTGGGCAGCGGATGTGTCCGGCACCTGGACAGTAAAGATGAAAAGCCCGATGGGACAGGACGAGTCCTTTGACCTGTCAATAAAGGCTGCCGGTGAGAATCTGACAATCACCGGAACACATCCTCAGTTACAGGCCCTTGCAGGGACCGGTACATTAAAGGGTGATGCTGTCACCATGAATATCAAGGCAACCGGCCAGATGGCGGTTGAGATTGCCTTTACCGGAAAGGTAGCAGGCAATAAGATGTCAGGTGCCAGAGAGATTAAAATGAGTCAGTCCGGCGGCGGACAAGGCGCTCCTGGTGGGGCAGCCAGTGGTGCTCCTGCCGGTGGTCAGGGCGGTGCCCCAGCAGCCGGTGGTCAGGGCGGTGCCCCAGCAGCCGGTGGTCAGGGCGGTGCCCCAGCAGCCGGTGGTCAGGGTGGTGCCCCAGCAGCCGGTGGTCAGGGTGGTGCCCCAGCAGCCGGTGGTCAGGGCGGTGCTTCAGGCGGCGAAGTATCCAATGCCTGGACAGCGGACAAGAAATAATTCTTACTTTTTGTTATCCTAATGGAATCGGAAGAGGGATTAAATCCCTCTTCCGATTTTTTATATATTATAGCCTTATCTGAAATGATAAGTTCCAGGTTCAGCCGGCTCATCGCCATAGAAAAGCGGGCATTGAGGATGCAGCGGTCAAAAAAAAGGACCAAATCTTATCCTGTGTTTCAGCAGGAAAAGATTTGGTCCCTTGATCTTTGTCAGGAAAAATTAGACTACGCGAACGTTAATCGCCGCGAGGCCTTTTTTACCTTGCTCTACATCGAAGCTGACACGGTCTCCTTCATTGAGAGATTTGAAACCCGTTGCGTTTATTCCGGTATGATGAACAAATACATCGGTTCCGTCTTCCTGCTCAATGAAGCCATAGCCTTTTTGATTATTAAACCACTTTACTACTCCATTTGCCATAATGACACCCTCCTTTCGTTTAAAAATTTCTTGTTTACGAACCTCGGATTGTGCCACTCTTAACAAATGGTTCTTCACCTTAGAACGAAACAGTCCCGCGATATCGATGCGGGAATTCGTAAGTCTGACAGATCTAACCAGTTATGAATATAAATGTCAAATAAAATAATAGAAATTTTATTTTTTTATCCCCACCCTTAATTCTCCGGGTGATCCTGATCATAATGGCCCGATGGAGAGTATCCTGCCATGGATAGGATAGGGGTGATATACGGTCCAGTCCCTGACAATCCCTGTATTCTTTCCGGTGAAATATCGCCCAAGCTCCTCAAAGGGCGACCTTCCCGGGTCAGCTATCAAAACCCTGTGCACTCCTGACCCTAATGCCCTGCTTATCAGCTTTATCAGTGAATCAACCATGGTGTCCCAGAAACAGATGTCAGTGCCGATCATTATGTCAAAATTCTTCAGCTGACTGTCCGTAAAATCATCAAAACCCTGATTAATTGTAGAAATCTCGACTCCATTGATATCCGCATGCATGTTAAGATAGGGGAACACCTCGGAATCAATATCAGATCCGGTAACTATGGAGCCGTAATTTTTCGCGCAGTAGATCCCCGTTAATCCCCATCCGCATCCCGCGTCAAGGACCCTTGATCCCTTCATCAGGCCCTTGTGTTTGATAAAATCCATCAAGAGCCAGCTGGAAGGCCAGAGCCTGAAACCGTGATAAGAGGGTGTGTGTGCCCGTTTGAGATCGCGAATAAGCCTGTTATTTGATCTCAGGGTCATTATGCCGTAATCAATCGTTTGTCTTTTCACAGCGTCTGAAACCGGCCTGTCTTTCATATTCATTTGATTCTCCTTCAATCCGGATTATATGCCGCCATAGAGGCGCAAGAATCAATAATCCGGGTAAGCGCCGGTTTATTCGCCTGTCAATCTTAAAGATAGATTGGTTACAGCTTATTAATATCTTCGGCCGCCTCCGCCGCCGCCTCCACCTCTCCGGTTTTGGCCAAAGCCGCCTCCACCACCACCGCCGCCGGATCGGCGTCCGCCCTGACCTTCGGTCTTCGGACGGGCTTCATTGATGTTAAGGGCGCGTCCTTTGACTTCTTTGCCCTTTAATCCGTCAATAGCGGCCTGGGCCTCTGAGTTATTGGGCATATCTACAAATCCGAATCCCTTTGACCTCCCTGTATAATTATCCTGGATAATCTTTACAGACTCGACCTGTCCATAGGCCTCAAATTCCTTTTTAAGATCCTCTTCCTTTACTTCATACGATAAATTTCCTACATAGATATTCATTATTGCCTCCCAATAACTGATAAAGTGTTTTTAAATACTGCCCACTGTGGTCTGGATAACCGCAGATAGCGCAGGGTGGTTGCCGTTAGACATCATCTTTACCGCCGATACGTTCGGATATATCCGTTGGCAGTCCTGTAAGATCCGCATCATATAACTATCATCAGTATCAAAGACGGGCATAGTTTCTAATCAAGAAGGAGATTGGTCTTTGAGGCCAATGTTGAAGCATAGGGCCGGGTATTAACCTCGGCCCTTATAACATAAAGCGGTTTTTATATTCAATAAAATTAATTCCTAAACCACGGGCCTTGGAAGGAGCCTGGCCCTCTCGGCAATCTCCGGGACCTTGTGTTCCCATTCGATGGCCATGAGATGAATGCCTGCTATGCCCTCCATCTCCTTGAACTCCTCTATCTGTTCAAGGGCGATCTTGATGCCTTCCTCCGCAACCTTTCCTTTTTCAGCGCCCTGCAGCCTCTTTATTAGGGATTCAGGGACATCCATGCCGGGGACGGATGAGGACATGTATTTTGCCATGCCTACGCTCTTCATCGGCGTGATGCCGGCCAGTATGTAGCACTTTTCATGGAGGCCCATATCAACGGCCTTTTTCATGAAGGCCCTGAATTTTTCCATGTTGTATATGCACTGTGTCTGTATGAAATCAACACCCGCACTGATCTTGTTTGCCATCCGGTAGACGCGATACTCTGCCGGATCGGCAAAGGGGTTTGCCGCGGCCCCGATAAAGAGCTTCGGGGGGACGTCAATCTCCTCATCATTCATGAATTTCCCCTCGTCCCTCATCTTTTTAACAAGGGAAATCAGCTGAATTGAGTCGATATCATAAACGTTCTTGGACTGGGGGTGATTTCCGAAACGCTGATGGTCGCCCGAAAGGCACAGCATGTTGCGGATGCCCATGGAATAGACTCCGAGGATGTCGCTCATCATTGCCAGACGGTTCCTGTCGCGGCAGACCATCTGAAAATTGGGCTCAACGCCCTCCTGCAGCATAATGGTAGACGCGGCCCAGCTCGACATCCTTACGACGGCTGTCTGGTTGTCCGTCACGTTTACCGAATCAACCACCCCTTTAAGATGGGCGATCTTTTGTTTAAGGTGTTCCACATTCGCGCCCTTGGGCGGCCCGCATTCTCCCGTGAATGCGAAATGTCCTGCTTTTAAAACCTTTTCAAGGTTGCTTCCTGCTTTTAAATCATTCATTCTGCTATATCCTCCCTGATACTGGTACGGGGGCCGCCGTCCCTGGCTGTCTGCCAATTCTTGGCTTCCTTAACAACCAGAAGATCATCGAGACGCCCCTGTTCCATTTTTTTTCTTACAATTTTATCCCAGATGCAGTCGACATCGTTCGATATCTCGCATTTGCCCTTTGAAGATCCTCCGCAGGGACCGTTCAAAAGGCTTTTTGAACAGCGCGCCACGGGGCACATGCCGTCAAACATATGTATCACGCAGGTCCCGCAGCCTGCGCACCTTTCGGCCCATACACCATGACGGACCGCACCTCCGAAAGATGTTGTGTTGACGCCAGGATAAATCCGCCTGTCGGGATACATCTCTGATAGGAATTGCGGACCAACGCCACAGGCCATGGAGATCACTGCATCATATTCGTTGATTATATCCTTTACAGTTTCTACGTACTCCGGATCACACTGCCTTTCCAGAGTCCTTTCTTCCACTATAATGGTATCGCCCCCTGTTTTGCGGGCGATTTTCAGTAAGGATGCCAGTATCCCGACCTCCTTTGATCCTCCGACATTGCAAACGGTAACGCAGCCCTTGCATCCGAGGATCAGGATCTTTTTGCAGTCCTTAATCATATAAAGTATTTCATTTATAGGTTTTCGGTCAGCAATTATCATATTTATATAACCTCTCTTTCGTAATTCCCCAGAGTATCATTCCGATCAATGAGGGACTCAGCAACCGGCATTTAGCCTTTATTTCCTGTTAAATTGCTTCCATGCGCCTTACGCCCTGCGCCCTGAACCTTTCTTTTATGCCGCCTCCAGGAGCGCCTCGGCCTTTGCAATGATCTGCCTGTCCGTGAAATGATGAAGTGTTATGGCCTTGCCGGGACATTCAGCCACGCATGCTCCGCATCCATGACATAGTGCCGGATCGATTACAGCATAGCCCTCGACGCCTATCCGCGGCACGGAATAGGGGCATGTCCTTACGCAGGTTACGCATACGCCGCATTTATCAGGATCAACCGAGGCAACCACACCGCCGACCTCGATCCATTTTTTTGATACTATTATTACAGCCCTTGCAACTGCGGCCTTTGCCTGCGCTATGGTCTCATCCAGCGGCTTCGGGTAGTGGGCAAGTCCTGCCATGAACATCCCATCAGAGGAGAAGTCTACAGGCCGCAGCTTCATATGTGCCTCCACCAGGAACCCTTCAGCGTTTAAGGGGATTTTGAACAGCTCATATACTTCTTTATTATCACTGGGCAGGATTGCAGTTGCGAGTATAACAAGCTGCGGAGAAATCAGTATGTCCCTGCCAAGCACATGGTCCCTTACCCTGACGGAGATTTTATGGCCGTCTTCAGATGTCACCCCGGGCAGATGATCTAGATCATAGCGTATGAAAATAACCCCTCTTTCTCTGGCCTTTATGTAGAGATCTTCTCTGAAACCGTATGAACGTATGTCACGGTAAAGGATATATACATTCATGTCAGGGTTCATTTCCTTTAATTTTAATGCGCTTTCAAGGCTGTGCGTGCAGCATATCCTGCTGCAATACTGACGTTCGGGTATCCTTGAACCGACGCACTGGATAAACACCGCGCAGTCTGCGGCTCCTATTTGAGGCTCTTCGGACCTTATGGCCTGATCCAGTTCAAGATGGGTCATGACTCCGTGATGTCTGCCGTATAGATACTCGGTCGGTTTATATTCCTGCCCGCCGACGGCAAAGATGGTGGCGCCATGATCTATAGTAGTGTCGCTTACGCTGCCGCTTGCGTGTGACAGTACAGTTCTGAAATTCCCGATAACCCCTGTTGTGTCTTTTATCCTTGTCTCAGTGAATAACTTTATTAAAGGATGGCTCTGCACTCGTCTTATAAGATCCACAATATATATGCCGACATCCTCTCCTTTCCAAGTAGATCGGAGCTTAAGCGCCGCGCCTCCAAGCATGGATTCTCTTTCAACCAGGTATGCCTGAAATCCCTGTTCAGCCACTCCCAGCGCCGCCTCCATCCCTGCGACGCCGCCGCCTATAATAAGAACGGAATTATAAACCCCGAGGGTAACCTGCTTAAGGGGTTCAACAAGTCCTGCCTTTGCAACAGCCATGCGAACCAGATCCTTGGCCTTTTCAGTTGCCTTTGCAGGCTCATTCATGTGGACCCATGTGTTTTGATCGCGTATGTTGGCCATCTCAAAGAGGAACTTATTCAACCCCGCGTCCCTGATGGTTTCCTGGAAAAGGGGTTCGTGCGTCCTGGGGGAGCATGACGCAACAACTACCCGGTTTATCCCTTTTTCCTTGATGACATTCTTCATTTTGTCCTGGGTGTCCTGGGAGCAGGTGAACAGGTTGTCCTCCACATGCACTACATAGGGGAGGGTCTTTGCATAATCCCTTACAGCCGGGACATCTGCCACGCCTCCGATATTGATCCCGCAGTTGCATACAAAGACGCCTATCTTTGGCTCCTCCCCTGTGAAATCACACTCCGGAGGCAGATCCTTTGTCCTGGCCTCTGTGTTTCTGGCCGGCGCCAGTATCTGGCCTGCGGCCGCCGCCGCTGCTGACGCCTCCATAACCGACTGGGGTATATCCTTGGGGCACTGGAACACACCGCATATAAAGATCCCGTCTTTATTTGTGCTTACCGGCAGGAAGCTGGTGGTCTTGGCGTACTTATGCTCGTTTAATTCAATGCCCATTGTTTCCGCAAGCTGGACGATATCCGAATTAGGCGAAAGTCCCACAGACAGTACAACCACGTCAAAGACCTCTTCCCCGATTTCGCCTGTTTCAGTCACATATCTTATTAGAAGATTGTCTTCCTCGACAGGGGTGACGGAGTGAATCCGGGAACGGATAAATCTCACGCCCTTTTCCTGTTCCGCCCTTACATAGTATTTTTCGAATTCCTTTCCGTAGGTGCGCATGTCCATGTAGAAGATGGCCGCCTCCAGCGGGGCATGGCTGTGTTCCTTCGCGATAAGCGCCTCCTTTATGGCGTACATGCAGCAGACTGAAGAGCAGTAGGAGTGATCGCACCTGTTGATGTCGCGTGATCCTACGCACTGTATCCATGCAATCTTTCGCGGCTCTTTATGATCTGAAGGTCTGATCAGATGGCCCTGGTAGGGGCCGGAGGCTGCAAGTATCCTTTCGAACTCCGTGCTTGTTAATACATTGGGGTGATTGGAATAGTTGTATTCATCAAATTTGCCGGGATCAAATGGAGTGAAACCCGGAGCAAGGATTATGGCGCCTACTTCAACCGTCCGCTCCACAGGGAGCATATTATGATTTACCGCCCCCGCGAGGCAGGCATCCACACATTGATAGCATTCAGAACATATACCGCATTTAAGACAACGATCTGCCTCCTGGATTGATTCATCTTTTGAAAAGCCGAGGGCTATTTCATTGAAATTATCCGTTCTTGACTCAAGTGCCAGGTTTCTTATAGGGGTCCTGGGTCTTTTGCCCTCATCTTCAATGCCTGGCTTCTCGTAGGGCCATTCCTCTTCCCTGTCTTTACGGATATCAAGGCCGTTGATGTAGCGGTGTATGCTCTCCGCGGCCGTCTTTCCTGATGCGACCGCCTCAACAACTGATTTCGGGCCATAGGAGACATCGCCTCCGACAAAAAGCCCTTCAACAGGGGTCTGATGGGTCAGGGGTTCATTCTCAAGCCCGCCTCTCCTGGTAATAATCCCTTCCTTTTCGGCAAATGAGAGGTCTGCTGCCTGGCCAATAGCTACTATTACTGTTTCAGCATCCAGGGTAGTCAGGTCATTTTCATCATATACGGGATTGAAGGCCTTGTTTTCATCAAAAACAGAGGTGCACCTCATAAATTCAACCCCTGTTACCTGCCCGGCCTTTCCCGTAAATCTTTTCGGCCCCAGGCTGTTGATGATCTTTACGCCTTCCTCAAGGGCCTCTGTGATTTCATAATCCCATGCCGGCATCTCATGGCGCTTTTCAAGGCATACAAGGGTCACATCCTCGGACCCAACCCTTTTTGCGGTGAGCGCGACATCCACGGCAACATTTCCGCCGCCTATAACTATGCATTTCTTTCCTACACTCACCTTGGCGCCAAGGGCTGCATCCCTTAAAAAATCCACGCCCTTGAGGACGCCTGCCTGGTCTTCTCCTTCAACGTTCAGCCTTCTGCTCAGGTGAAGGCCGGTTGCAAGAAAAACAGCCTTAAAGCCCTCATCTTTAAGGGAGTTAAGTGTGATATCCATGCCGAAGGTTACGCCTGTTTTAATTTCAACTCCCATGTCCTGGATGGTTTTGATCTCGGCGTTAAGGACATCCCTGGGCAGCCTGTAGGCCGGGATGCCTACAGCCATCATGCCGCCTGCTACAGACAGTTTTTCAAATACGGTAATCCTGTAGCCCTGCAAAGCTAGAAAATATGCGGCTGAAAGACCTGCCGGACCTGCGCCGACAACGGCTACCTTCTCATCGCGCTTTTCAGTAATTTCGGGGACATAGGGTGATTCATTCTTCATATCTTCATCAGCTATAAACCTGTGAAGATATTGAATGGCAAGGGGTTCGTCCAGATCGCCCCTTGTGCATATCTTTTCGCATGGGTGATGGCATACCCTACCGCATATGGCAGGGAAGGGATGCGCCTCTTTAAAGAGCTCAAGCGCATCGCGGGTTTTTCCCTTGTTGATAAGGGCGATATATCCCTGGATGCTTACGTGTGCCGGGCAGGTTGCCTTGCAGGGCGCCGTGCCCCTTTTGTCGATGGCATAGGCGCTGGGCATGGCCTGGGGGTAGAGCTTGAATGCCGCCTTGCGCTCCCCGAGTCCTTCGTCAAAGGCATTGGATAAATCTATGGGACATGCCTTTGCGCATTCACCGCAGGAGGTGCATTTTGAAATATCTATAAAGCGGGGCCGCTCAAGGATTTTTACACGGAAATTTCCGGCCTCTCCTGATACATCCAGGATGTCCGTCATCATAAGCAGATCAATATTGATGTGTCTTCCGCACTCAACGAGTTTGGGAGAGACGATACACATTGAACAGTCATTGGTAGGGAATGTCTTGTCGAGCTGGGCCATGATTCCGCCGATGGCCGACTTTTTTTCCACAAGATAGACCAGATAGCCTGAGTCGGCAAGGTCCAGGGATGCCTGGATGCCTGCTATGCCGGCGCCTACTACCATAACCGAACCGGAGAGATTTTTGGAGTTAATATCGGACATTGTCCTTGATACCTCTTATCGATGACTCAAGGCCGGGGAACAGGGCCGCCCTGCCTGTTTGTTTGTGATTGATATTCATCAATAAATCAAAAGCTTGGGTAAGATTTTGCATCTGACTATCCAAAGAATAACAAAATATTATTTCTTATTACATAAGATGATTGGAAGTCAAGAAAAGATTGTGAATATTGGGATTTCAATAAATATTGGTTGACATGATGTGCCTCAAAATAATATGTAAAACAGAAAAATCTATTACTTGCGGAGGAATAAAAATATGTTTGATAAGGCGTATATACCATATGGCGGATATTATTCCAGCCCCTTTTGTCGCTGGCAAGGACAACTGGCGAATGAAAACGCTATAACCCTGGCAGCAGGCACTGCAAAACGCTGGTTTGCAAGCAGACAGATAGACCCTGCTATTATCGATTACATCTATTACGGCATGACAGTCGCCCAGAACAGGATGTTTTACAGCCATAACTGGGTCGGCGGACTCATTATGGGTGACAAGAAGAATGTCCCGGGTCTCTTCATTCACCAGGCATGCACCACTTCTGCCACATGTATCCATCTGGCAGCATTACACGTTGAGCAGGGGCTCTATGAAACCGGTTTTGCACTTATGGCAGACCGCTGCTCAAACGGGCCGCACCTGGTCTGGCCTAATCCGCTGGGACCGGGCGGAGAGGTGATTTCAGAGAACTGGAATATGGACAACTTCAACAACGACCCCTGGGGCGGCATGAAGATGATCCAGACCGCTGAAAACGTAGCCAAGGAGATAGGCGCTACAAAGGAAGAATGCGACGCGGTTGCCCTGAGACATTATGAACAGTACCAGGACTCATTGAAAAATGACAGGGCCTTCCAGAAGAAATACATGTTCCCCGTTGAGGTAAAACTCTCCAAGAAGAAGGTTATAATGGTGGAGGAGGATGAGGGAATAACACCCACAACCAAAGAAGGTCTTGCCGCCCTTGGTCCTGTGGAGCCGAACGGCGTTCACAGCTTCGGCGCGCAGACGCACCCTGCTGACGGAAACTGCGGTTTCATCGTGACCACCAGGGATAATGCAAAGAAGCTGAGCAAGGACCCCAAGATAGAGGTCAAGATCATTTCCTACGGTTTCGCAAGGGTAGGGAAGGCCAGGATGGCTGCGGCCCCGGTACCGGCGGCTGAGATGGCGTTGAAGAATGCCGGTCTTACGGTGAAGGACATGAAGGCAATTAAGACCCATAACCCCTTTTCGGTTAATGATATTAACATGGCCAGAAAGATGGGCTTTGATGTCATGTGGATGAACAATTATGGAAGCTCCATGATCTACGGACATCCCCAGGGGCCGACTGCCGGAAGGGCAGTTGCGGAATTAATTGAAGAAGTGGCAATGCTGGGCGGCGGCTACGGTATGTTCGCAGGCTGTGCGGCAGGCGACACCGGCGCCTCTCTTATTGTCAAGGTCGGCTGATCCTTTTAATAATCAAAATTTAAACAATAAAAGCCCCTTCCCTGAATACCGGAAGGGGCTTTTTATTTTGGGAATGCCATGAGAAGATCTGAAAAAGAGATTACAGAAAGATCGGAGATAGGTTCCATTAGCCGCCGCTGATACGGTCTGAATTCATTATGGTTGATATATTTCCCTTTGTGTCATATATAGACCGGTTATCAATGCATATATCTGAAAAGGATATTCAGTTATGGTAAGAACACTGGAATTCGAACAGGGGCCGATCAGGCCGCCAAGCGAGGCAAGGAGCTTCCTGTTAAGGATTACGCGCAACTGCCCGTGGAATCAGTGCCTTTTCTGTCCGGTTTATAAGGATGAAAAATTTTCATTAAAGACACTTGATGAGATCAAGCAGGATATCCTGGTAGCAAGAAATATCTCGGATGACATAAAATCCCTTTCATGGAAACTGGGGTTCAGCGGAGAGGCCACCTCGCTTGTAATCAATAATATCTTTAATAATCCCGGTTACAGCGACAGCTACAGGAGCATAGCCATATGGCATTACTTCGGGACCGGGGCATGTTTTCTGCAGGATGCCGACAACCTCATCATGAAGACGGAAGACCTGGTTGAGGTGCTGAAATTCCTGAGGGAGAAATTCCCTGAGATCAGCCGCGTGACCACATATTCCAGATCAAGGACCATTATCAGAAAATCAGTGGATGATCTCAGGTCTATCAGGAGCGCCGGGCTTGACAGGGTGCATGTGGGTCTTGAAAGCGGGTATGACCCTGTCCTGAAGCTGGTAAAAAAGGGGGTTACGGCAGAGCAGCACGTCGAGGCGGGGAGGAAGATAATAGATGCCGGACTGGAGCTTTCAGAATATGTCATGCCGGGCCTCGGCGGCCAGGCAATGTGGAGGGAGAATGCTGTTGAGACCGCAAAGGTCCTTAACCGGATCAACCCCGATTTTATACGCCTCAGGAGCCTCAGGATGCCCGACACGGCCCCTCTCAAGGATAAGGTAAAGTCCGGTGAATTCATTATGCAGACGGATGATATGGTTGCGGAGGAGATAAAGCTGTTCATAGAGACCCTTGAAGGTATAAACAGCACCTTAACCAGCGACCATATAATGAACCTCCTGGAGGATGTCAGCGGCAGGCTGCCCGAGGACAAGAAAAAGATGATCGAGGTCATAGAGCGATACCAGGCGCTTCCTGATGATGAGAGGCTTATTTACCGTGTGGGAAGAAGGGGCGGTTACTATCACTCAATAGAAGATGTCGGAAGAGACCCGTCCATGCACCGGAAGATTGAAAACCTGATAAAGGAATTGAGTGATACAAAAGGCAGGAACGGTATCGAGGAATATATAAACGAGCTTGTTAATAAGTACCTGTAACACACCAAAATTGCATTTAAATCATACCGGAGATCCCATGTCCTATTATCCCATCCTCGTGGATCTGTCAGGCCGTAAGGCCGTTGTTGTAGGAGGGGGCGCAGTGGCAGAGCGAAAGATCGATACCCTTCTGGAATATGGCGCTGTTGTCCATGTAATATCAAGGGACCTCTCTCCCGGACTAAAAGACCGGCTTAATAACGGAGATATAGCGCTTGTCTCCCGAGAGTATGATGACAGATACATTGAAGGCGCCTTTATGGTAATAGCCGCTACCAGTGACAGGGATATAAACCAGAGGGTAAGCGAGGCAGCCAAAAGTAGAAACATCCTCGTTAATGCGGTTGATCAGCCCGGAGAATGCAGCTTTATTGTACCTTCCGTCATCAAAAGGGGCGATCTGCTTATAGCGGTTTCAACATCAGGCAAGAGTCCGGCCCTGGCTAAAAGAATAAGGGAAACCCTGGCTGACCGGTTCGGAACGGAGTATGAATATTTTCTTAACATAATGGCCAGGATCAGAAAACAGATTCTTTCGGAAGATATCCCTGAAGATGAACGTGGCAGGATTTTCCATGAACTGGTCGACTCGCCCATACTGGAATCGATCAGAAAACAGGATTTTTCACGTGCGGCCCTTGAACTGGGGAGGATACTCGGGAGAGAGTTTTCCCTGGAGGATGTTATCGATTATATGAAGGAGGGATAGGATATGGCTGACATCTTTTTTACTATCGCTCTTTTCCTGATCCTTTTGTCTACAGGCGGTTTTATAGTGTATCTCGCGAGGCAGCATGAAAAGATCTTCAGCCTTTCCTGTCTCACCCTCTTCACAGGCTTCATCTTTCACACACTCTTTCTCGCCATCCGGTATTATGACCTGGGTGTGGCACCTGTAACCAGCCTCAAGTCCTCCCTGTCATTCTTTGCATGGTGCATAACAGGGGTTTATCTGGTCTTTCACATGAGGTTCAGATTAAGGGTCCTGGGTTCTTTCGTTGCTCCACTGACTGCCGTCCTCATGATCATATCATCAGTCATCCCCGGTGTTGACGCAGGCGTGAATCCCATATTAAGGAGCGTCTGGTTTCTCATTCATGTGGTTACCATATTCATAGGCAACGGGATCTTTGCCATAACCTTTATTAGCGCCGTGATGTATCTTATCCAGGAAGGGCAGATAAAGAATAAGACACTGGGATCGTTTTATAAAAGGCTGCCATCCCTTGAGACGCTGGACTCGATCAATCACCATTCCGTCATATACGGTTTCCCTTTCCTTACGGTCGGCATGATCACAGGGGCCATATACGCCCAGAATGCCCTTGGAAGCTACTGGAGATGGGACCCCAAGGAGGTTTGGACGCTCATCACCTGGCTCGGGTATGCCATGCTGCTCCATGAAAGGCTTGCCGTGGGCTGGCGCGGCAGGAGGGCCGCCCTGATGTCCATCCTATGCTTTTCCATGCTCATATTTACCTTCCTTGCGGGCAGCATCTGGCTGAGCAGCTACCATACCTTCAGAAACCTCGGGGCAGGCGCGGGGTTATGACCACGATCATCGACATAGGTATGAATCACCTCACCGCCCCGGTGGAGTTAAGAGAGTGCTTTGCCAATGATGAGGGAAAGACAGGGGCCGCTCTTTCCTTCATGAGGGGGTCGAAGCTGATAAAAGAATGTATTTTCATATCAACCTGCAACCGGGTTGAGGCCCTTTTCACTGCAGAACAGCCTGAGGAGGCGAGAGAATCGGTTATATCCATGTTTGCAAGCCTCGGAGGGATTGCCCACGGCGATTTTATGTCAAACCTCTATGTGTTTGAGGACATGGATGCCGTTACCCATATCTTCAGGGTTGCCTCAAGCCTGGATTCCATGGTTGTGGGCGAACCGCAGATCCTTGGGCAGATCAAGGAGGCCTATCACAGGGCATCGGTCACGGAAAAGACGACAGGGGTGATACTGAACAGGCTCATGCATCGGGCATTCCATACAGCCAAGAGGGTCAGGACCGAGACAGGCATTTCCGAATCTGCGGTATCCGTGAGCTATGCGGCTGTGGAGCTTGCTAAAAAGATATTCTACGGGCTGGAGGGCAGGACAGTCCTTCTCATCGGGGCGGGCGAGATGGCGGAGCTTGCTGCTAGGCACCTGCTGGGACAGGGGGTGAACGCGCTGCTTGTTGCAAATCGAAGCTTTGACAGGGCTGTCCAGGTTGCCGATCTCTTCCATGGCAAGGCAATCCTGTTCGAGGAGATCGGGCATTACATGATTGAAACGGATATCGTCATAACCTCAACGGGCGCCAAGGAGTATGTTATCACCCAGGACATGGTCAGAAAGTTGACCAGGGAGCGGAGAAGCAGGCCGCTCTTTTTCATCGATATAGCAGTGCCCAGGGATGTGGACCCGGCCATAAACAGGCTCGCTAATACCTATGTCTATGACATCGATGATCTGCTTGCAGTTGTGCAGGAAAACAGCGCGCAGAGGAGAGATGAGGCGACAAAGGCGGAGCGGATAGTGCAGGAAGAGGTCATAAGGTTCGAGAGGTGGATGAAGACGCTGGACATCGTCCCCACCATCACCGCTCTTAAGGATAGCACGGAGGCCTTAAGAAAGTCTGAGATGGAGAGGAGCCTTCCGGCCCTGGGCCGGATGACCGATGTGCAGCTTAAGGCGGTTGAGGCGCTGACCGTGTCCCTGGCCGACAAGATCATCAATGACCCGATACTTGCCCTCAAGGGCCAGGCGGGCAGGGCAGGGCGGGACGCATACCTGGATATTGCAAGGAAACTTTTTAATCTGGATATGGATAATCAGAAAAGGAGCTGATATGGAAAAAGACAGGCTGCTTGAAAGGATCATGAGGCATCCCGAAGCCCGCAGGATCGGCATGGTGGTCAGTCACCTGGGGATTGTAAGGGGGCATTCACGGGATGGAAGAAAGGTTGCTGCGGTTGAAGTTGATTACGACATGGATGTATTAGATAATATCATTAAAGATATTAAAGGAATGCCTGGTATAATTGAAGCTATGATTGAGGTTAAGAAAGGACTCCTGATGGTAGGGGACGAGGTCATGTATCTGGCCATCGGAGGAGATATAAGGGAGAATGTCTTTCCCGCCTTGATCAGGGGAGTTGATATGATAAAGAAGAATGCAGCGAAGAAGAGGGAGATATATGAAGAATAGGCGCAGGGCCTAAGGTATGAGGAACAGGGTATGAGGTTTTAAATATTCGGGAGACTAAATATGGGAATGGTTGATGTTACAGACAAGCCGATCATCCTCCGCAGGGCGGAGACATCGGGAAAGATATTCCTTTCGGAAAAGACAATAGGGGTTATCAGGTCCGGCGGAGTCAAAAAGGGCAATCCCATGCCCGTGGCCGAGGTGGCCGGGATGAATGCAGCCAAGCAGACGCACCTGCTCATACCCCACTGCCATCAGATACCACTTGACATGGTCCGTGTGGAGTTTCAGATCATGGATGATCATATAGAGGCCAGGTGCACTGTGAGCGCCCAGGCAAGGACAGGCGTTGAGATGGAGGCCCTCGTAGGGGTGTCAATGGCCCTTAACACCATATGGGACATGGTGAAATACCTTGAAAAGGATAGGGATGGCCAGTACCCCGGCACCAGGATTGAGGATATCAAGGTCCTTTCAAAGAAGAAGGGCTGACGGTTATTTCAAATGTGCGTTTAGATTTTTAGCCCGGCAGGGCAGGATGCTCAACCGGGCTTTTGCCTGATGCGGTAATGCCGTAATTATGTAATAATTGCCTCATGCCTTAAACCTTACACCCTGCACCTTGTTTTTATATCACCATATCCAGTTGTTGAACGGAACCTGCCATTCCTGAGTTGTTCAGGTAAATCCCGGTCCTTAGGATCTGGCCCTGAAGGATGTTATTCTGATCCTTCAGGGCGAAGGGTGAATTAATGTAGCCGACGTTGATTGCACCAATATTTGATCGGGATAATGAGCCAAGTGATTCATTGCCTTCCTGATCGCGCTGCCACAGGGAAAGGCTGTTGAAGGCGGAGTCGTTCTCGTCAATCCATTTGTTGTTGTCTTCATCCAGCGCTGCAAGCTCAGCAAAACCGTTGCCTGTTGAAGGTCCGAAAAGCTCGCTGCCGTTATTGACCTGGCTGTCGCCGTTCCTGTCAAAGACGAGGATGCCGCTCCCTGAAGTGACAAAGGGGATTTCCTCATTAATGCCGTCGGAATTGAGGTCAAAGTCGAAACTCCAGTCGGTCAACTGGGCTGCAGCACCGTCAAAATTGACTACAAGGGGATCAATCCTTGTGGCGTCACCGAGCCTTATTGAGAGATTATTCTGTTCAAGATAGGATCGTTCCATCTGCATGTTGAGGCTGAAGGTGATCTCCTTGCCATCCGATGTACGGACAATGCCCTGTGCTGAAACACTTGTCTGTTCGGTTTCAGAATAGGACTCCTGCAGGTTATATCTGACACCCCAGCCTTCCATCTGTTGTGTCTCGGCAGTGGCTGAACCCTCATTTGCTCTGCGGCAATCGGCAGCATCATGAGAGGCGTTGTCGTTTAACTCTGACAGATCCGTTATGTCGATTTTTTTGCCGGTAAATATTTCTATCAGCCTCTTGATCATTGAAAGTTTGGGGTCAAGGGATTGCTCAGTGTCTTCAAGGCCATAGACCTCACGGGATGCGGCTGCATAGGCGGAAAATTTTTCAGAGACCTCCTGTGAAAGGGTGATCCTGTCCTCCTGCTGGGCCGGGGCTGCCCCAGGTGGAGACCCTACCCAGGCTTCCAGCTTTTCTGTCCGGCTGTACTGTTCCTGTATCCGGTGACCGGACGACATGTATATGGCTGACCGCTCTATCCTCATAACCGGCATATCGGCATCAGGAATGGGCGGCTTTAAAATAAAATAGTATGCCATGACAGGATTATGGTCATATGAATTATCTTGACCTCACTCAGAAAAAGAGTTTATTCTTTTCAGGTTTTTCAAATTTTCTTAATATCCAAAACAATAATAAAATTGTCCGCTGAGCTGCCACTCCGGGGCGATCAAGGAGGAGTGTGCATATGTGCTCAGACATAACCTATAGGCAGGATAAAGGCGATCAACAGGACAGGAATGCAAGACTGATTCCGACTCATGGGGGCTATCGAAACCTGCGGAGCTTCCAGACGGCGCAACTCGTGTATGACGGAACGGTCGTCTTTTGTGACCGGTTTGTGGAAAAACGTTCCCGCACCCATGACCAGATGGTGCAGGCAGCCAGGAGCGGCGTTCAGAATATTGCGGAAGGCAGCATGGCCTCGGCAACCTCCAAAAAAACAGAACTTAAACTCACGGGTGTTGCGCGTGCAAGCCTTGAAGAGCTGCTTCTGGACTATCAAGATTTTTTAAGGCAGCGTGGCCTGCGGCTGTGGGATAAAAATTCTGGCGAAGCGATGGCAGTTCGAAAAAAGTATTTGTCAGACAAGTCAGGCCTGTCAGACAGGTCCGACCCGTCAGACAGGTCAGACGCGTCCGACTGGTCTGACCCGTTAGACCCTTACCGCTTTAAGGCTGCCTCACCTGAAACAGCAGCCAACACACTAATCTGTCTTATTAACCAGGCGAGTTTCCTGCTCGGCAGACAGCTGCAGAGGCTGGAACAGAACTTCCTTCATGAAGGCGGTTTTACTGAACGGCTTTACCATGAAAGAAGCCGCAACAGGGACTCGAAATGATTCGTTATGGAAGGCGTTCATAATCAAACATTTTAAAAGGAGGGTTTAAAGATGGCTCAAATCAGCAGAAGAAGATTCATCCAGGTTTTAGGCGGAGGCGCAGCAGCCATGGGCGTCGGCATGAGGCTTCCGGGAAGCGCATGGGCTCAGGCAGCAGGCGCGGCAGGCGGCAAGTGGAGCGACTGGGAGTTTTATAAACCAGGGGTGTACGATGAGGCAGATGGTAAGGTATTAAAAGAATTCTTTGCTGAGCTTGAGGCAGTCACCAAGAGCGGCAAGGGCATCAACGTCAGTGATGTCATAAGCGGCAAGGCCGCCAGCACACAGGCTGGTCCCGGGGGGAGGGGGACGAAGATTACAGTGGACAGCATGGCAACCATGGCCAAGGCCAACGTAAGTGATAATCCACTGTTCATGGACAGGGAGTATGCTAAAAAGTCAAAATACGGCGCACCGTTCGCATTCCCCCTGATCTCCTCACAGGAGGTTATGCCTGCAATGCCCAAGTCAAAGGGAATCGGCGACTACATGGTCGTGAGCTCCCACAATGACACAAACAGCTACTACAAGCCCTTTTATGAGGGCGACACCCTTTATGCCGTGACCGACGAACAGCACTGCACGGACGTTACACCTTCCCAGGGCAGCTACTACAGAACCTTTGTAATGAGCGGCCATTGCAGGGTCTATAACCAGAAGGGCGAGCTGGTTTCCGAGGCGGCCAATGTCCTGAGGGAGAGCTTCCGCCGCCACAAGGATAAGTCAAAAAGGAACGCAGACGGCGCCCACGCATGGGAATCCCCGGACTGGTGGAACCGACCGAGGTACCAGTACACGGAAAAGGACTGGGACAAAATCATAGGCATGTGGAAACAGGAGAAGGTCCGGGGCAAAGATACCCTTTCCTGGGATGAGGTTAAGGTCGGCGATACGCTCACACCAAGGGCGATCGGCCCCCTGATCCTGGCAGAAGAATCGGACATGGCAATGAGTGTTCCCCAGTATGCAATAGACATCAAGAAAAATGTCCTTGATGCCAAAGTCTTCCCTACAATGAAGAAGAACAAATACGGCATCTGGGTCCTGCCTGAGTATCTTGAGAAAAAGGCCAGGGGCGCAGGAGGTCCTGGAGGTGGAATGCCTGACATGCCTGGCGGTGGCGAGATGCCCGGAGGAGGTGAAATGCCGGGTGGGCAAGGGATGCCGCAGGGCGCCGGAGGTCAGGGAGCAGAAGGCGGTCAAAGGGGCGCGGATGGTCTGCTGCGGACAGGCGGACAGGAATCACCAGGGGCCGGCTCCTCTGCCATGGGCGGGATGCCATCAACCAAGGAAATAGCAAACAGGGACGGCCGGGCTGTATTCCAGAATTCAGTTGCCGCAAAATTTGCAGCAGGCATGATCTGCAACTGGATGGGGGACGATGGCTGGCTCCAGAGGGTAGGTTGGGATATCATGGACATACCTCCGGGAAGCGACAATTCCATCAATTATCAAAAAGACCCGACCATCATCCCTTCTATCCCAAGGAACCTTTTCCCTTCCTTGTTTGACAAGTATCCCTACATGGAAAAGGCTGCCTCTATGAAGGACAAGCGCGCCAACTGGCATGTTCTTGAGAATGACCTTGTTATCTGCAACGCGGTGGTTACAAAGAAATACCAGCAGGGCAGCGACTATTTTGTGGACCTTACATGGTGGGATATAACCCTGGATAATTATATAGTCCAGGAGGGCTTTGCCACGGTAAAACTGCCGAAGAAATAAACCTCGATTATTAAAAGGCGGGGCCAGTTGACCCCGCTTTTTATTGATTTTAATAAATGTGACTTGCTTAAGAAGAAAGATTTCTTTAAGGGCTATGCGAGATTAATAACTATTTCTCCCTCAAACATGCTTTAATTTTAATTGCAAAATCCTTCCACCAGATCCTGAATCATTCCATTGAACTCAGGAACTGCCTCGCCAACGACAAAATCTACAAGAGGGCTCGCCATTCCGTCTGAACGTAATGATGCACGGCTTAATATAAAACAGGCTAACTGATCATAGCCTTGTTCAATCAGGTATTCTACTGTTTCCAACAGCGTTCTCATGGCCAGCAAATTGGCTTTTGCTATCAATGGTACTGTCCCTTTCCCCTTTATTGTCCCTGCATTCACTGAATCATTAAAAAAGGCTACAATATCGTCTATCGTTACTTCTTTAATAAAGGCTGGTCCGCTGGGATCAATAATAATTCCATTAACAGTTCCATCCTGATCTCCTTTGCCACCGTCAGTAATACTTAAAAGGATTTTACGTTCAACGGGGAATATTTCAATTTGATCAGTACAATTGATCACAGATCCAGCTGCAGAATTGTACTTATACCATTGGGCATCTGTTAGATCTGTATCAGGATCAGGGAAATAGAAGGTAACATGGAATGTTTCTCCAACAGTTAGAGTGTCTATGCGAAAACTGAATAAACCATAGGGCATTTCAGGTAATTCTGTTCCCTCCGGAAGCTCAAGATCTGAAGTCGATAATGATGTAACACCATCTATAGTGGTGGCTTCTTCAGCACTTATTACTACAGGATTGTGTGTTTCAGCATCGCTGACAACATATATGCCATCCGTTAAATCTGTCCTATCATCTTCTCCATCCCCATTCGTGTCAATACTACCCTCAGGATATTCAGGATCGATAGGAACCTCGTAGCCATCATCCACACCATTGCCATCGTTATCATCGGAAATTTCTTCAGCAATCGTTGTGAAGTTTACGGGATCTGACCACTCAGACCAGAGCCCATAATTATCCTTGACTCTAACAGTAATTGAGTAGTTCGTATCCGGTAAAAATACTTGTTCATCCATTATTAAAGAGAGGAGATCATCTGCTTCAATAGTGCCTTCTCCCAGTTTTAATTGTTTTTGGAGGATAATACCACCTTGTTGATTGCTGATCTTCCACTCGCTGGAAGATAAAGAATCACCATCAGGGTCATAGTCATAAGGGTCATTAGGCATTTCATTAACTGGCTCTATGTTGAAAACATAACCACGCAAGGATACATCATCAGTAATAGGCGCAATAACCGGTTTATAGGGATTATTATTACCGGGCATCGGCATGACATCTGGATCCAGCGGGTCGTTATCAGAGCTGTCATTATATCCATCTCCGTCCGAGTCTTCTTCTGTCGGGGAAGTTCCGAGGGTAATCTCATCTCTATCGCTAATACCATCATTATCCGTATCAGGTGCCAGGGGATTAGTCCCACCTGTCACCTCATCATAATCATATAGCCCATCATTGTCGGTATCTTCAAGAGCAGGGTTGGTCCCGTATTGAAATTCCTCAAGGTCACTTAAACCGTCAATATCAGAGTTTGTATTTAATTCTGCGATTGTGAGATCACCGAAATAACTGAGCTCCCATTCGTCACTTATGCTGTCATGGTCAGAATCAGCGTCAAGCTGGAAATTTATGTCAATTGAGCCTACAGCAACCAGCATGGCGGCCTCGCAGTTATATATGTTGTCATACCATTCAGGCACATATTCGAAAATAAATGGCGGGGGCCCGTCCAGGGCGTGCACATAGAATGATGCCCCTGGCGTCAGATCGGAGATTGTGTAATAGCCATTAGAGTCTGTATAGACAGCATGATCAGGTGGACCACTCGGACATGTCTCTGGCCGGGCAGCCACAACTACATTTGCAATCCCAAGGCCGGTTTCTGAGTCAGTCACACGGCCCGTGATAGTGGTACTGGAGACCTCAACTTCAAAATCAATGTTAGTTGAGCCTACAGCAACCAGCGCGGCACCATCGCAGGCCTCTATGTCAACGTCATCATACCACTCATCTATGATCGGGGGACTGCCCGGCCCTTGCGCAGTTCTCACATAGAAGGCTTCCCCCAATGGAAGGCCCATTATACTGTAATAGCCCTCAGAATCTGTCATTCTTCCTCCCACAATTCTCCCGTTGCATTGTAATGTCCATAGCTGTAAAGCAATATTTGAGATCCCTAGGCCGGTTGATTCATCAATTATACGGCCTGAAATAGTCCCTCCTGCCTTAAGCACAAAATCAATATTTTCTGATGACACAGAAACCTGCGCAGCGTTCGAGCAGTCATAATACACCGCCCCACTATACCATTCATGCACATAATTCCAGATAAGATCCGGATCACCGCTGGTTTGTACATAGATTGGTGCAGCTGCCGGAAGATCATAGATGCTGTAATATCCATTTGAGTCTGTCACCGACCTTCCCAAGATGCGGTTTCCAGGCCCCATCACACACTGCTCTTGCCATGTAAAGGCAGTTACCATTACCCCTGTTAGACCTGCCATATCAGTATTAGTTACTCTGCCTGATATAGTTCCGCCAAGCTCAAGTTTAAAATCAATGCCATAGTCATTATTTATATTAGGCTCGACCAAAAGCTGTGCCGCGTCAGAGCAATCCCACGTGCTCGGGTCATCATCCCCGTCGTTCCAGTATTCCATTACATAGTGAGATCCATCGTTGTCCGTAACATAAAGATAATAACTGCCAGCGGGAACGCCTGTGATGGTGTATTCCCCACTATTAGGGTCAGACAAGCCTGTCAATGTAACCGCTGAAGTCCCTGGCGGTGGCGCGCCGCGACCCATACAAGGATCAACAACATTGCTGGCTGTGATCTCTATCGAATATCCAAGTATAGGTACACCATTATCGTCTGTAATCATGCCTGTAATATTACTATGGGGTGGGTAATCCAGGGGATCATTTGGGTTTGTCCCCATATTCACCTCAATGTTGTCATTAATTTCATCATCATCACTGTCGGCATCATTGGGGTTTGTGCCCCAAGTCCATTCTAAATAATTGGGTAGGCCGTCACCGTCGTTATCAGCCCAAGCGTCACTTGAGTCATTGGGATTAAGTCCATGGTCAATCTCCCATTCATCTATGAGACCGTCCCGATCCGTATCAGTAGTGTCGGCGTAAAACATAAAATCTATATTAGGGGTGTCTTGTCCAGCAGTTACTTCGACTGGATCGGCCCATTGACATCCGGGTGGAGGTACTTGATTATAATATCCTCCTCTATTGCCCTCTTGACCATAGTAAACGCCCGCTGGCAGCCCATAGATCGTATATTGACCGGATTCGTCAGTACTGGCTTCACCTATCCAAGGCCCATCACATGGCGGTCCCTTTCTGGCCCTCACCCAACAACCTGTGATAGGATTACCACTCCTCCTATCAATAACCTTTCCGGATATGGAGCCGCTTTCTTCAAGACTGAAATCAACTCCTTCTAGGTTAATACCTGAGCTCACATATTCAGGAATAACGTTATTACAGTCAGCATCATATATCGTTTTGCCATCAGACCATTCACCGACAAAAAATAGTCCGGTGCAATTACCACAGGCCTTAACATAGACATCACCTTCAGGGATACCATTAATCGTATAGCTGCCATTTGCATCCGTGACGCTTTCACCAAAATAGTATCCACCACACACGGCTGAGTATGCATATACAATTATATTAGGTATACCTGAATGAGTATCATCGTCAAATACCTTGCCAGAGATTGAGCCGGATTTTTCCAGAGTGAAATTAATCCCGGTTATTTCCGGGGTTGAGGGATCCAAGGTGATGTAGTCTGCAATAATGATAACACCGTCGATTAGGTATGTGGTTTTATTATTATAAGTTTTAGGGATATAATTACTATATGGTTCCACAGCCTGAGATTGAGTACCAAAAATAATCGGTACCCCGGTAGGCATACCAATAAATGTATAAGCACCATCTATGTTTGTAACTGCACCACCTACATAATGGCCTCCTACGCTGGCAACTAGGTACATACCTACAATAGGTTCTCCGGTTGAGCTGTCAGTTATTGTTCCTGAGATGGTACCGGCCCTGTCAAGAGTGAAAGTATCCACGGTGACATCTGGGTCCGAGGGATCCAAGGTAATGGATTCTTCTATAAAATTAACACCGTCAATCAGATATTGAGCTGTGTTATTATAAGTTTTGCTGACATAATTATCATACGGTTCCACAGCCTGAGTCTGGGTACCAAAATTAATCGGTACCCCGGTAGGCATACCAATAAATGTATAAGCACCATCTATGTTTGTAACTGCACCACCTACATAATGGCCTCCTACGCTGGCAACTAGGTACATACCTACAATAGGTTCTCCGGTTGA
>Ga0209287_10000351_pt1 | contig 29116 bp, 24 predicted proteins | sample PPLLak3cmMay2015_2_FD_187255 | JGI IMG/M metagenome (GOLD analysis project Ga0209287, IMG submission 187255) | Freshwater sediment microbial communities from Prairie Pothole Lake near Jamestown, North Dakota, USA - PPLs Lake P8 Core (1) Depth... | ecosystem: Environmental > Aquatic > Freshwater... | reverse complement strand
GCTCACCGCCTTTGTTAATAAAAAAGGACCCTCCACCGGTCCTCTTTAATCAGATAATTTTTCCTTCTTGTCAATCTATTCAGGTATTTTATGCCCCCTTTATTGTACTATTATCAGGGGGTCAACAAGAATATGAAAGATAAGCTTGTTCTAACGAATGAAGTCGTGCATTTACGTCCAGTGCTGCCTGCTGATGCTGAGCTGATTTATGAAGCAGTACGAGAATCTATCGAGGAGATAAGCCCCTGGATGTTCTGGTGTCATCCAGACTACTCTCTAGCTGAGAGCAAAACTTGGGCGGATGGCCGTCCCGAGGCCTGGGATAAAGGTGACGGGTATGATTTTGTCATTGAGGATGCTACTGGAGGTCCTCCACTTGGAGTTTGTGGCTTGAACCATCTGAACGCCATTGAGCGGGTTGCGAATCTCGGGTATTGGATCAGGACGTCAAGAACGCGACAGGGTATAGTATCAGCTGCGGTTCCTCTGGTGGCTCGATTTGGATTTGAAGAGCTGAAACTTAATAGAATTGAGATCGTAGTCGCGACGGGCAACCACAAGAGTCAGAACGTTGCCGAGAGGGTCGGCGCAGCTCGCGAAGGCGTATTAAGGCGACGTCTAATGGTACGCGAAACCATCTATGACGCCGTGATGTTTTCGCTTGTGCCAGCGGATTTTGATTAAATAGCCGCTGAACCAGCGCCTGCATAAAGAACGCGAACACCGCGACCTATGAGATGTGTTATTCGGGATATAAAATGTATATGGGCAAAATGATAATTATGGGAGCAGGAGGTTATACCCTGGAGCCCGAAAGCTGTATCATTGACGAATACCTTCTTCGAATTATAGGAAAAGGAGTCCCCAAAATATGTCTGCTGCCAACTGCATGTGGTGACCGGCAGGAAACTATTGAAAGGTTCCATCAATATTTTCATAGCTATGGTGCAATTACCAGCCATGTTCCTCTATTTTCAGTCGAAATAGACGACATTGAGTCTCACCTCCTTCAACAGGATGGCATATACATCACAGGCGGAAACACAAAAAGCATGTTAGCACTTTGGAAAGATTGGGGGATTGACCATATTCTACAAAAAGTATACGAATCCGGTGTTATCATCTTTGGGATTAGCGCTGGGGCTATGTGCTTTTTTGAAGAGGGGTTTTCTGACTTTCATGCAAACAGGTATGTTCCCCTGAAGGGTTTCGGGTTATTAGAAGGCAGCTTTTGCCCTCATTACATACCGGGAGAGGAAAGAGCATTGGCTTTTCAAGAGCATATCCGAACCAACAAAATCAAACCCGGAATTGGACTTGAAGATGGAGTTGCTCTTTACTACGAAAACGGGAAGATATTGGACGTAATCAAGTCACGTAGTAAAGCTCATGCTTTCAGGGTTGATCTCTCAGGTAATACGTTAATATCATGAGTCTTTTTAACCGGGTGTCCGGCTCTCCTGCCTCCTTTTCCCCCTATTAAAGGTTTATCGGAAACAGGCCGATAACTATCGTGTCCATTAAAACAAGGTTAGATATGCCTGCACCCAAAACAAAATCAGTTGACAAGATAGTAGCCTCCATTGCCGGGCTGCCCCCCTTTCCTGAGGTTGCAAGACGTGTCCTGGATCTGTCCAGGGACCCCAACACAAGCCACCGGGAGATCGCCGAGGTCATCAAATACGATGACGCGATTACAGCCAACTGCCTGAAATTATGCAATTCCAGCTATTACAGCCTCAGCGTAAAGGTCTTTTCCATGACCCAGGCCGTCAACATGCTGGGCCTGAAAAATATCATAATGATAGCCCTTGCAAGCACGAAAAGCCTCTCCGCCTTTGCAAAGGCACAGCAGAAATATTGCCTTACAAAGGGAGAGCTTTGGAGACACAGCGTTACAACCGCCATCATATCACAATTGCTGCTGAAGCGCGCCAGGGCGGATGAGGACTCGATCCTGTTTACCGCGGCGCTGCTTCATGATTTCGGCAAGATTGTTCTTGATCAATATGTCGAAGGGGATACTGAAAATCTTATCGAGCTGACGCAAAAAGAGGGGGTTTCTCTACTGGAGGCGGAAAAACAGGTCTTCGGCATTGACCACGCGGAACTCGGCGGGCTTATTGCAGAGGAATGGAACTTCCCCGGCATACTGGTAAAATCCATAAGAAATCATCATCAGGAGATTTCACCCAGGGATATTCCCAATGTCGAATCCTGGGTAAGGCTGAGCAACCTCGTGTTTTACCTGAGCTTTTCAAAATTCACACAATCCTACCACAAGGGCATAACGTGCCAGATAGACCCGGATGTCCTCTCCCGCTACCGTCTGAAGGCGGAGGATATCGACGCGGTGATCTCAGGGCTCCCCAAGGAAATCAACAAAACTGAGGCCATGCTGAAAATTAATCTATAGGCATCCTCCATGACCAAAACAAATGTCGCTTGACATAAAATCAGCTCTTCCTGTATAAGAAAATCCTGTGATTTTTTGACAAGATGTGTCTATGCAGTTACATTCGAAAGTAGATATATTATAAATCACGCCAAATTTCTTAAGCCTATATATTCTAAGTTCAAGGGTGCAGGGTTCTCTGTTATTTCAAATTTGAGATTTGAAATTTAAGATCGCCTTGCACCTTGAACCTTATTGGTCAGGAGCCTTTAACAATGACTGAATGGCAACCCAAGATTACTACCTTTCTGTGCAACTGGTGCAGTTACGGCGCAGCAGACCTTGCCGGTGTAAGCCGTTTGCAGTATCCCCCGTTTTTCAGGATTATCCGTGTCCCCTGTTCCGCGCGCGTGAGCCCCAAGTTCATACTGGCCGCGCTGCGTCACGGGGCAGATGGGGTGTGGGTTTCAGGCTGTCATCCGGGTGATTGCCATTATCTGGAGGGCAATTACTATGCGAGGAGAAAATTCGCCATGCTGAAGGGATTTCTGGAACACATAGGCATTGAGCCGGGCAGGCTGAATTTCTCTTGGATCTCCTCCGCGGAGGCAACCAAATTTGCCGAGACCGCAAAGTCAGTAGCGGATGAAGTCAAGGCCCTCGGCCCCGCAAAACATTTTATAAAGAAAAGGGCAGAGGTGGCATGATGCAGGAATACACCGGGAAGATAAGGGAAGCCGCAAAAAGGCTGCTCAAGGACGGGAAGGTGGATGTCTTCATAGGATACAGGAAAGGCACCGTCCCCATGATGAACGAGCCTGTCTCCATTTCCGACCCTGAAAAGGCAGGACTGCTCCATTGGGACAGCAGCTGCGGTCTGAACCTCTGCAATTATCTTACAAAAAGGACTGACAGGATAGGCATCATAGCAAATGGATGCAATTCGAGAAATATCGTCACCCATATCATTGAGAACCAGGTAAAGCGTGAACAGCTATATATCCTGGGCATCCCATGTACTGGCATGATAGATCCCAGGGCCGTCAAAAGGGCAGTCAAGTTCAGGGAGATACATGACGTGGCGGAAAGGGACGGCCGTTTTACTGTAAAGGGAGAGGGATTCGAGGAGACCTTTGAAAAAAAGGACTTCCTGCAGAAAAACTGCGCAACATGCCTGCATAGAAATCCCGTTATCTACGATGAACTCGCAGGAGCGCTGGCGCCGGAACAGGAGGGCCTGGACACCTTCAGGGATGTTAAGAAGATCGAGGCCATGGGGAGCGATGATAAATGGGGTTTCTTTAACAGGCTGATCTCTTCATGCATCAGGTGTTACGCCTGCCGCAACGCATGCCCTCTGTGCTATTGCAGCACCTGTTTTGTTGACGAAGCACAGCCACAATGGGTAGGTAAAAGCACTGATCCCACGGACACCATGACATTCCATATCCTTCGGGCATTCCACTGCGCGGGAAGGTGTACGGACTGCGGGGCCTGCGAGCGTGCCTGTCCAATGGGGATAAATGTAAGGCAGTTTACAAAGAAGCTGAACAAGGACGCATTGGAACTCTTCGCATGGGAGGCAGGCCTGAATGAGGGACAGAGACCGCCCATGGATGTATATAAAACTGACGACTATAATGATTTTATAAAGTAGCATCCATAAGGCAGATATTATGACTTATAAAGTATTCGGTAAAAAGGACTGGGCTGAGACCTTAAAGGCTGTGAGGGCTTCATACAGGGTATTTGTCCCCGTAAGGGAGGGGGATTTCCATAATTTCAGGCCCCTTGAAGATGAAACCATACCTAACTTCGATTTTTTCAACACGAGGCTTTCCCCCAAATCCATTGTCTATCCTCAATCCGAAAGGATGTTCGAATGTCTCACTGACCCGGAGAGCCCGGAAAAGGGCGTTCTTAAAGAGTCTGCAAAGGATTACACCCTGCAGGCCATAGTCGGGGTCAGGCCCTGTGACGCCCAGGCCTTTCAGATCGTAAAGAGAAATTTTGACAACCCGGAATACAGTGATCCATGGTGGGTGCGGCGTTTTGAATCCACCATCCTGATCGGGCTGGGGTGCAATGCCCCCTGTCCCACATGTTTCTGCAGTTCCGTAGGCGGCGGGCCTTTTGATGAGGGGCGCCTGGATGTCCTCCTCTATGACCTCGGCGATAAATATGCTGCAAGGGGGCTGACAGAGAGAGGCGGGGAGTTTATCTCAAAGCTGCAGGGCGGCAATCCCGCTGATGGAAAGGTCATGAAAGAGGCCAGCGCCCTTGCTGCCGCGGCCAATGAAAAGATAACATCAAGGCTTCCTTCCGACAAGCTCGGACAAAAATCGGTTACCGCGCTTTTCAACGCGCCCTTCTGGGAGGAGGCGGCCTTTTCCTGCATCAACTGCGGGACATGCACCTTCCTGTGTCCCACATGCTGGTGCTTTGACATCCAGGACGAGGTCTGCGGAAAACAGGTTGACAGGATAAGGAACTGGGACACATGCATGTCCTCTCTTTTTACCCTTGAGGGCTCAGGGCATAATCCAAGGGAAAAGAAATTTCAGCGCGTGCGCCAGAGATTCATGCACAAGCTCAAATATTACCCGGACAAATTCAAGAACGGAGTGCAGTGTTCAGGCTGCGGAAGGTGCGTCCGTTATTGTCCTGTGAACATCGACATCAGGCAGGTGGCGGGGTTGATGAACGAGTGTGAAGAAAAGTAATGAGCATAATAATTGATTGTTGTCAGGGGGTATCCAATTGAGAAATCCGTATCTGCCCTATCCCGTTCGGATAGATGAGATAATAACAGAGACAGAGGATAAAAACCTCAAGACCTTCAAGTTTGTCTTCATGAACCCGGAAGATGAGAAAGGCTTTTCCTACACGCCCGGTCAGTTTGCAGAGCTTTCCATTGCGGGAAAAGGCGAGATACCCATAGGAATAGCCTCATCGCCCACTGAAAAGGGTTTTGTAAAATTCACCGTTAACAAGGTTGGCGCGGTAACCGGCCACCTGCATTATATGAGCGCAGGCGATACCATGGGCATCCGGGGGCCGTTGGGCAACTGGTACCCGTGGGAAGAGATGGAAGGGAAAAACGTGGTGATCATCGGCGGCGGCTTTGCCTTTACCACTCTAAGATCCAGCATCATCTATATGCTCCACCCTGATAACCGGCCGAGGTTCAGGGACATCACGGTTGTTTACGGCGCAAGGACCCCCGGCATGCTCCTTTACAAGGATGAACTGGCCGCATGGGAAAAACGCGATGATATAAAGATGCACATCACCGTGGACGGCACGTCCGATCCCGAGTGGAAATATAATATCGGCTTTGTCCCTGCCGTAACCGAGAAGAAGATTACAAGCGCGGAAAACGCCATAGCCATTGTCTGCGGGCCTCCGGTAATGATCAGGTTTACACAGCCCGTGCTTGAAAAGCTGGGTTTCCCTCCTGAAAGGATAATCCTCTCCCTTGAGATGCGCATGAAATGCGGGATCGGCAAATGCGGGAGATGCAATATAGGCGAAAAGTATGTCTGCAAGGATGGGCCGGTCTTCTCCCTGGCGCAGCTGAAGCAGCTCCCGCCGGAATATTGAATCTCAACTAATAAAAAATTCACAATTCGTATAGATCACCAAAAATTATTTGGTGTCCCTAATAAATACTTCTGAATTTTATTCTCATATTTTATTAACTCATGAACCTGAGATTGAATTATTTTTTCTTTCAGCGTTCATGCCAAATCTGAATCGGTAGGATATTTTTAAATAGGATTTTAAATAGGATGGAGTGATATCATGCCAGTAAGAGTTGAATACACAAAAGATGAAATGGGGGTTGTACTTTACCATGAAGGTGTTGTTACAGGAGAAGAATTGTACATCTCAATTTCCAGTGTATTTCAGGACAGCAGATATCCAAGGATGAAATATTGGATAGGGGATAGAAGCGACTGCACCCAGTTTCTTCCGGACTACGAATGGCAGAAAAAAATAGTGGGGCTAAACAGCAAAGAGTCCTCACGAAACCCCGGAATGCTTTTGGCCCTTGTATCCCCGAAAGATCTTACATTCGGGATGTCCAGGATGTTCCAGACCATCTCGGAGGGCGATCTGTTTAAGACAGAGGTCTTCAGGGACAGGGACAGCGCGGAGAAATGGATTAAAGAGGAATTAAGTGCCGCAAAATAAAACTTATTTTTAGACATTTCACGATCGATTTTATCCACATCTAAAAAGAATCTGTTTGGTTTCGGATGCCTTTTACAGGACCTCAAATCTGTCTGTAATGGCCTTCATGAAAATCTGCTATTAGAGAATATGTTTTCGCCCATTTTTGGCATGCCCATTGCATAATCAGAATATTGTAATAATTGTAATTAATCGGCATTTCAACAATCTCCTCGCCGGCAGGCAATAAAATTAAAAAGGTTTATATATGGGACTTAGCGTTAAGGTATTGATTATAATCTGTGGGATATTCCTGCTGATGTTAGCCTTTTTGCACATCGTTACCACCACTGTAATTATGGGCAGCTTTCTACAACTCGAAGAACAAAATATAACGACAAATCTTAACAGAGTCTTAAATACCCTGGAACAGGATCTGGCAGGGCTGCATTCAACAGGAGGTGACTGGGCAGCCTGGAATGAGACAAGGGATTTCGCCATTAACCATAATAAGGATTATATCGAGAATAACCTGAATGTCAGCACACTCGAAAATATCAAGATGAATTTCATGCTGTTTTTCAGCAACTCCGGAGAACCCCTTTACTCAGTCGGGATAAAGTTTGGCGATGAAGGAGAGGAAACGCCGGTTTCAGAGGAGCTTATAACAAAAATCCGTAATGAAAAATCATTACTTGTCCATAAGGACGCAAAGGATGCAAAGACAGGCTTTATCTTTCTTTCTGAAGAAACTGCTATTATTACAGCGTGGCCGATCTCAAATAGTGAGATGGATGGACCAATATCAGGCACGCTGATCATGGGCCGAAATTTTGATGATGAAGAATTAAATTCCATTGAAGAACGAACACAGTTGAATGTGGCATTCCAAAGGATTGATAAGAATCAGGCGCCGGATGACTTTAATGGGGCCAGGTCTTATCTGTCCAAAGGGAATAAGGTCGCTATTAACCGTGATCTTGCCGACACGATTTCAGGTTACAGTTTTTTTAAGGATATTTGCGGGAATGACTTTTTGATTCTCAGGGTGAGCAGGCCCAGGGACATATTTAAGCAGGGTCAGAACACAACAAACTTTTTCAGGTGGATGCAGTTTATGGCAAGCATAATATTCCTGGCAGTTCTCCTCCTGACATTACGATATTTTGTGCTTAATCCGATATTAAGGTTAAAGGAACATGTTTTATCGGTAGGTAAAAGTGGAGACCTTTCACCCCGGCTGGCTTTAAAGAGCAGGGATGAAATCGGCGCCCTTGCCGGGGAGTTTGACAGGATGCTTGAACAGCTTTCAGACACCCGGAATCGTCTGATGGAGCAGTCCTATTATTCAGGGATCGGCGAGATGGCATCCGGTATACTGCATAATTTAAGAAACATCCTGACACCCATGGTTGGCCAGATGGGAAATATAAGGGGTAAGCTTAAGGAAGCACCCATGGATAACATAGAAAAGGCTGCAGCAGAGCTTAACTTAGACAGCCTTGAAGAGGGGCGGGAGAAGTCATTAAAAAAATACCTTTCACTGGCTGTATCCAGGCTTTCAGCAATCCATCAGGATATAGATAAAAGTCTCATGGTGGTTTCCGGGCAGGTAGCCCATATGGAAGATGTGCTCTCCCAGCAGGATAAATTCGCATATTTTAAGAAGGCAATGGAGGCCCTAAACATCAACATGATTATTGAGGATGCTATAAAACTGATGCCGCAGAAATTGATAAATGCGGTGGATATCACTAGAGATCCAGGGCTTGCCCAATTGCCGCCGGTCTCCTCCGAAAGGATCGTACTGATTCAGGTCATAACCAATGTCCTGAACAATGCATCAGAATCCATATTGAGAAAAGGGGTTGAAAAAGGTAATATATGGATCAGGGGAATTTCAGAGAGTGACGGAGAGGTTCAAAAGGTCCATGTTGTGATCAGGGATGACGGCGAAGGCATTGACATAGAGGACCGGAAGAAGATATTCAGACGCGGGTACTCGACCAAGACCCCGAAATCCTCAGGTATAGGCCTTCACTGGTGCAGCAATGTCCTGTCCGCAATTAAGGCGGATCTTTTTGTCGAAAGCGAGGGCCCCGGACTCGGAAGCAGTTTCCATATCAGGTTGCCCGCGATTAATGACCGGTCTTTTAATAAACCGTGAACCATCGCCCTTAATTTTTAAAGGATTTAATTAATGCAGAAAAACAAATCCGAATATTTCAGGGTCCTTGCGGTTGATGATGAAGAACCGATCCTGGCATTATACAGGGATGTCCTATGTAAAAAGTCAGACAACGATGGGGTCTTGTCCAATATGAAAGACCTGGAGGCGGAGCTCTTCGGAAAGAACAAAATGAAGACGATGCCGGAGTATTCCTTTGGCCTTACGACATGCCATCAGGGGGATGAGGCGATTGCCTCTGTTAAACAGGCTGTTGAAGAGGACAATCCCTTTGCCCTTGTATTGCTTGATATAAGGATGCCTCCCGGTCCCGACGGTGTGCAGACGGCAGAGGCAATAAGGGCGATTGATCCCTTGATTGAGATATTGCTTGTGACAGGCTATTCCGACATCGATCCCATGGAGATTGCTGAGCGGATATCTCCGCCTCATAAGCTGCTGTATATCCAGAAGCCCTTTCACCCCCAGGAGATATATCAGTTTGTCTGCACCCTCTGTTCAAAATGGAAAAATGAGGCCTTCATCAAGAATTATAATGAAAGGCTGCTTTCCCATATTGAAGAACAGACAGAGGAACTTAAGAAGGCAAACGGAGAATTGAAGGAGGAGATCAGGATAAGGGAGGAATCCGAGACTGCACTCAGGGAGAGTGAAAAAAAGTATCGCGATCTTTTTGAAAAAAGCTCGGATCACCTTTATGTCCATGATCTGGAAGGAAATCTTATAAGATCCAACCTGGCCTTTAAGACCGAATGCGGCTATGACGAGGAAGACCTTCATTTCAGAAACATAAGGGACCTTATCCCTGCCAGGTACAGGGATAAATTCGACGAATATCTCAAAAGAATAATAGAAAAGGGATATGATGAAGATATTATGATACTCATGACAAAGGATGGGCGGGAGCTTGTTGTGGAGTACAAGAATTCCCTCATCCGTGATGCTGAAGGGAACCCGGTCGCAGTAAGGGGAGCAGGCCGTGATATAAGCGAAAGAATAAAGGCTGAAGAACAGAAACACAGGCTTGAGATGCAGCTGATGCGCATGCAGCGTATGGAGGCTATAGGGACCCTGGCCGGCGGCATTGCCCATAATTTCAACAATCTCCTCATGGGGATACTTGGCAATGCATCTCTCGCGGCCCTGGAGAATGATTCCAACCATCAGATCCAGCGCAATCTGGAAAATATCAAGACGCTGGTTGAAAGCGGTTCGAGGCTTACCAGACAGCTTCTCGAGTACTCCAAGGGGGGGACAAATGAGGTCCAGCCTCTTGACATGAGCCTTCTTGTTAGAAAGACTGCGGAGGCATTCGGAGGGACCAGAAAGGATATCCATATACATTATGAGCTTGATGATGCATGCAGTATCGACGCGGACAGGGGGCAGATAGAACAGGTCTTATTGAACCTCTTCGTTAACGCGGCTGACGCAATGCCTTCAGGGGGCGAACTTTTCCTGGAGACGAAGATCGTTTCGCACCTTGAACTGGCAGACAAGCCCTTTAAGGCAAAGCCGGGAGAATATGTCCGTCTGAGATTCAGGGATACGGGCACGGGCATGGATGAGGAGACGCTTGAACATGTTTTCGAACCATTCTTCACTACAAAGGGCATGGTTAAAGGCACAGGCCTCGGGCTGGCCTCTGTTTACGGGATCGTCAAGGCACACGGGGGGCATATAGAGGCAAAGTCCAGGAAAGGAGAAGGGGCTTCATTTGTCATCCACCTGCCTGTCTCAGAGGTAAAAATCGTTCAGAAAACCCCTGAGAGCCAGGAAATTGTCTATGGGAAAGAGACGATTCTGCTCGTTGATGACGAAAAGCTGATTCTGGAAACGAGCGAGCGGCTGCTTTGTTATCTGGGATATTCGGTAATCAAGGCCCATGGAGGCAGGGAGGCCATTGAAATATTCAGCGCAGGAAGGGACCGGATAGATCTTGTGATACTTGACCTTGTCATGCCTGAGATCGGAGGCGAGCTTGTCTTCGACGCCCTGGTCAAGATAAAAAAGGACGTTAAGGTTATTCTTTCAAGCGGATACACTATTGACGGGAAGGCCCAGGAACTCATGGACTGCGGCTGTAAAGGCTTTATCCAGAAGCCGTTCGATATCAAGGATCTTTCATTGAAGGTAAGAGAAGTCTTGAAGTGATATGGTATTGGCGGGAACCGGCAGAAGAAGGATTCAGGCATTAAAGGATCAGAGTTAAGCTCATTTCAGATATCCTTATCCATTGATCCGGGGGCGTCTTGAATCCCCAAGTCCTTGACCATTTTCTCTCCTTTAAACTGGTTTTTCCCTCTTTTCAGTATCTTCTGCATCCTTGTTCCGATCTCCTTCTCCAATCCCCTGTCAGTGGGCGCGTAAAATGCACGGTTTTTAATTCCCTCCGGCAGATATTCCTGCTCCACCCATGCCCCGGGGTAGTTGTGCGGGTAAAGATAGCCGCGGCTGTAGCCGAGTTTTTTCATGAGGCCGGTAGGCGCGTTTCTTATGTGCATCGGTACGGGCAGAGGACCGGACCTGCTTATCTCTTCCCTGACGGCCTTCTGGGCAAGATAAAGGGCATTGCTCTTAGGGGCTGATGCAAGGTAAACAGCCGCCTCCATAAGGGCGAGTTCCGCCTCGGGCGGGCCAACCTTCTGCCAGGCGTCAAAGGCTGCAAGGGCCACCCGGAGGGCTCCGGGATCGGCCATTCCAATGTCTTCGGAGGCGAACCGTATCATCCTTCTTGCTATGAACAGGGGCTCCTCCCCTGCCTCGATCATCCTGTAGAGCCAGTATACGGACGCATTAACATCGCTGCCCCGCAGGCTCTTATGAAAGGCAGAGATGATGTTGTAGTGCTCCTCACCGTCCTTATCATAGGGAAGGGATTTTCGGTTCAGGGCATCCTCCACGCCGGCAAGATCAAGAACCCTGGGCGTCTTTTCGCTTTCCCTTATATAGTTGACCGCTGCTTCAAGATTGTTTAGCGCGACCCTTGCGTCACCGGAGGATATGTCAATAATGAAATCAAGGGCCTGGGGCATGATAACAATGTCCATCTCTTTCATGCCGGAATCTTTGTTTTCAATCGCATTTGACAATATGCTTTTAAGGTCCTCTTTGTTAAGGGGACGGAGGGTCATGACCCTGGCCCTGGAGAGGAGGGGCGGTATCACTTCGAATGACGGGTTCTGGGTGGTGGCTCCAACAAGGACTATGAGCCCGTTTTCGACATGAGGCAGGAAGGCGTCCTGCTGTGCCTTGTTGAATCTGTGGATTTCATCTACAAAAAGGATGGTAGGTTTTCCGGAGCTTTTTCTTGTGTCTTCTGCCTCTGCCAGGATATCCCTCAGGTCTTTAAGCCCTGATGTCACGGCGGAAAAAGAGCGGAACGGGTTTGCCGTATATTTCGCGATCAGCCTGGCTAACGTGGTCTTGCCCGAACCCGGAGGTCCCCAGAATATTACAGAAAAGACATGTCCCGATTTTAGCGCCCGCATCAGGGCGGATCCGGGACCAAGGATGTGATCCTGTCCCAATATCTCTTCGATTCTTTCCGGCCGAACCCTTTCAGCCAGGGGAATGCCTGTAACCGGCATATTTCTTTCCTTCAGATTCATCCTGCGGCCGCCTGTTTTTTCACCGAAAGAACCTCTGAAATCTGCTTTACGGCAGAATTGACATCAACCGGTTTTATAATGTTCAGATCCGGCTTGATACCCTGACGGCAATCAATGCCTGATTTAGCTTTTGAACCAATAAGCGCAACGGACAATCCCGGGACAGCCTTCCTGGCCTTTTTAATAAAGACGTCTCTTTCCATGCTCAATACAGCATCATCGACAATAAGCATGTCAAAGGGCCTGTTTCTCAATTTTACAAGTCCTTCCGAGGCATTAAGCGCCTTGAGGACCCGGCACCCCTTGGCCTTCAGGGTATGGGACAGGATCTCCCTTGCCACATCATTATCCTGGATTATCATTATCCTGGCACCCGTTAGCTTTCTTCTGCGACCCTCGACCTTTGATACAGAGTTTTGCCCTGAGACAGGAAGCCGTATATGGAAAGTTGCCCCTTCGCCGTCTCGGCTTGTGAATTCGATAGCTCCTCCATGTCTTTTAATGATTGAAGAGGAAATGTTCAGGCCTAGCCCCATAGCTCCTTTCTTTGTTGTAAAGAAGGGATCAAAAATCCTGTCCTTTAACGTGTCCGGGATTCCGTTTCCGTTGTCCTGGACATAAACATGGGAATCGCCATTATTGTCTTCAGTTGTGATATAGATTTCGCCTCCATCAGGCATTGCCTCCATGGCATTGGCAATTAAAAGGGAGATGGCGCGTGTAATGTTTTTCAAGTCTCCTTCAATTAGTGAGGATGACCGGAGATAGGACTTCAGGGCAATCTTTACGCCCTGGCATTCAGCCAGTTTACTGCATCTCATGCCCATAGATTCAACAGCGGACTTTACGGTCTCGTTCAGGCTTAGTAAAGCAGCGGCGTGTTTATCCTTCACCGTACCGGCAATAATCTCAAGCGCTTCATTTAGGTTAAGGGCTTTTACAGAGGTCTCTTCCAGTTTCCTGTATATCCTGTCAAGCCTTTTATTGCCGGAATGGTCAAGTGTCATGCATTCCCTCATGGCCTCAAGGATAATATCAGCAAAAGGTCCGAGATTTTCCTTCACACCGACAGCCATGGTAAGCAGGGCGCGGGTCTTTTCTTTTTGGGTTTTTTCCTTTTCCTGTTCCTGCCTTTCCTTGATGCCGCTTGCTATTAAAAGAAATGCGGTCCTGTTCTGAAACCGGATGCGTTTGCACCTTATTTCAAAAAGTTCGGACTGCCCTGATGACGGCACAAGTCGGGCGTCATAATGGTCGGGAGACATCCTGCCGGATTCCCATATCTTGTGTATTTTTGCTGTATGGTCTCTTTCGTCAACATGTAAAAGATCCGTGAATTCAGTCCCCATGATTTCTTCAGGCCTGAAGCCGAAATAATCCAGGATGGCATTGTTAGCCCTTAAGACCCTGCTGTCCTGAACAAGAATAAGCCCGACTGGCATTGAATTCAGGAGCGTCTCGCTCCTTGATAGGGATTTCAGGATGTCCGTATTTTCTTTTTTCACGGAGGCCAGTTTATCCTTCAGCGCATCGTTTTCTTCCCTGAGCCTCTCTATCCGCGATTTAAACAGCTCTTTTTGTTTGTCCTGCATAATGCCTCATGATAACATGAAAAATTGGTTCTCCATCTGGATCGGTGAAATGTTGTCCTCTTGCGAAGAATCTAATTTGTTTGGAGTTTCAGAAAATGGACTTGATGACTTTCCGGATATGCCTTATCATACCTCATCTGAATCCCCTGACAAGGTAAAAATCACCTAAAATTTGACCAGCCGATAATTATTTTTATGGGAAAAGGCATTAAAAAATCCTTTTATATTATTTGAGGAAAGAGTGACAAGCAATTCAAATTTTGTAAACCTGCACGTACACACGGAATTCAGCCTCCTGGACGGGGCCATAACCATCAGCAGACTGCTGGACAAGGCCAAGGCCATGGGCATGGAGAGCGTTGCCGTAACGGACCATGGGAACATCTTCGGGGCGGTGCAGCTTTTTGACAGTGCCAAAAAAGCGGGCGTTAAGCCGGTGCTGGGGTGCGAGGTCTATGTGGCCCCGGGCGACCGCAGGGATAAATCCCCCGCAAAGGACGGCCAGCCGAATGCATATCACCTGATACTGCTTGTCATGAATGAAAAGGGCTACCGGAATCTGAGCCGCCTGGTAACACTTGGCCATCTGGAGGGATTCTACTATCATCCACGCGTGGATATGGAACTGTTAAAGGAATATAATGAGGGCCTTATAGCGCTTTCGGCATGCCTGAAGGGTATGGTCCCCCATTATATCGATGTCGGCAGGAGAGATATTGCAGTAAAGAAAGCGAAGGAGCTTTCATCAATCTTTGATAAGGACCGGTTTTATTTTGAGGTCCAGGCAAACAGACTTCCTGAACAGGAGAGATTGAACAGGGCGCTGAGCGAGATGTCCCGCGAACTGTCCATCCCGCTGGCAGCCACAAATGACTGCCATTACCTGAACCGGTCTGACGCCGAGGCCCATGATGCGCTCCTGTGCATCCAGACCGGAAAGACGGTTGATGAAATCAAGAGATTAAAATTTTCCAATGATGAGTTCTTCTTTAAATCCCGCAAGGAGATGGAGGAGTCACTCGGGGAGGGATACGGGGAGGCCCTTGATAATACCGTCGGGATAGCAAAACGCTGTGTTTATGAGATGGAATTCGGGAAATATAAATACCCTGTCTTCAATACCCATGGCAATAAGGACCTCAATGAATTGATTGAGGAGGAGGCAAGTGCCGGGCTTGAGACGAGGCTTGAACAGAGGGAAAGGGAGGATGGCCCGATTACGCCGGAACTCAGGAAGGAATATAAGGACAGGCTCGCCTATGAGCTGGATGTCATCACAAAGATGGGTTTTTCAGGCTATTTTCTCATAGTGGCGGACTTTATAGATTATGCCAGAAAGACTGATATCCCCGTCGGCCCGGGAAGGGGGTCAGGGGCCGGCTCCCTAGTAGTCTACTGCCTCAGGATAACAAACCTTGATCCGATCAAATACGATCTTCTGTTTGAGAGATTCCTGAACCCGGAGCGTATAAGCATGCCTGATATCGACGTGGATTTCTGCATGAACGGCAGGGACGATGTAATCAGGTATGTCTCTGAAAAATACGGCAGGGAGAATGTCGGGCAGATAATCACATTTGGAACCATGAAGGCAAGGGGTGTCATCAGAGACGTGGGCAGGGTGCTTAACATACCCTACAATGAGGTTGACAAGATCGCCAAGCTTGTGCCGGAGGGACCGAAGGTCAGCCTGGAAAAGGCCATAGATGAAGAACCCGCATTAAAGAAGCTGGAGCAGGGCCAGGACAACGAGAAGAAACTGATCAAGATCTCCAGATCCCTTGAGGGACTGTCCAGGCATGCCTCGACCCATGCCTCGGGCGTTGTCATCTCCGACAAGCCGCTTGTAAATTATCTGCCGCTCTTCAAGGGGTCAAACGATGAAATAATGACCCAGTTTACAATGGACCAGATAGAAAAGCTTGGTCTCATCAAGTTTGACTTTCTGGGGCTTAAGACACTCACCGTAATAAAGCACACGCTTCAGCTGATAGAGGGCTCCACAGGAGATAAGATAGACATCGACAATATACCGCTGGATGACAAAAAGACATTAAAGCTTTGTCAGGAAGGTAATACTACCGGGGTGTTCCAGCTTGAAAGCGACGGGATGAAGGACCTCCTGAGGAGCCTTAAGCCGGAGGTATTCGAGGACCTGGTAGCGCTTGTTGCACTCTACAGGCCCGGCCCCATGGACTGGATACCGGATTATATAGACGGCAAACACGGGAGGAAAAAGCCCAAGTATCTGCACCCGAAACTGGAGCCTATCCTGAGCAAGACATACGGCGTGGCCATCTACCAGGAACAGGTCATGCAGATCGCCCGCAACCTTGCAGGGTTCTCCATGGGTCAGGCTGATGTGCTCAGGAAGGCAATGGGGAAAAAGAAGGCGGACCTCCTGGCGGAACAGAAGGAGAAATTTGTAAAGGGCTGCGAGGGAAACGGCATCAACCATGAACTGGCTGAGAAGATATTTAATTTTATCGAGCCCTTTGCAGGTTACGGCTTTAACCGCTCCCATGCGGCATGCTACGCACTGATAGGCTTTCAGACAGCCTATTTAAAGGCCCATTACCCTGTTCAGTTCATGGCAGCCCTTCTTACGCAGGATATGGGTGTGCAGGATAAGACCATTAAGAACATTGCCGAGTGCCGGGAGATGGGGATAAAGATCCTGCCTCCCGATATAAATGAAAGCCATGCGGATTTCGCGGTTGCCGGGGAAGGAATTCGGTTCGGCCTTGCAGCGGTAAAAAACGTGGGGATAAAGGCTGTGGAGTCCATTATCGAGGCCAGGGAAAAGGGCGGTCATTTCAGAGACCTCTCGGATTTTTTCAAGAGGATTGAGGGGAGCAAGGTAAACCGCAGGGTCCTTGAAGGTCTTATTCAATGCGGAGCCTTTGACTTCACGGGCATCCACAGGGCAAGGCTGTTTGAGTCGCTGGATTCCATCGTAAAATTCTACGGCGGCTCCCATGACCCCAACCAGTTGACGATATTTTCTTCCCTGGCCGGGGATAACACGGGTTTTAAGGGCATGCTTGAACTTGCGGATGTGGGGGAATGGGAGCAGAGGGAAAAACTCAAGAGGGAAAAGGAGGCGCTGGGTTTTTACATTACCGGGCACCCCCTCGAGGAGTACAAAAGGGAGGTAGGCCTGTTTGCGACCCATACAGTTGAAGGCATCCTGAACCTCAAGGAAAAGGCCGAGGTAAAGGCGGCAGGGGTTATAGAAAACCTGAAGATGAAGAGGACAAAAAAGGGCGATATGATGGCGATCCTGGACCTTGAGGACCAGACAGGCTCCGTTGAGGTGGTAGTCTTTCCTGACGCCTACAGCAGATATTCAGTATTTCTAAAGAGTGAAGACCCCCTTATGATAACAGGCATTGCAGAGGCCGATGACAACAGGTCCAAGATTATAGCAAAGGAGCTGGAATCGCTGGGGACACTGCGCATGAAGGCTGTAAAGACCGTTGAGCTGGGACTCGACGGCAAGACCGTCTCAAAAGTGCAGTTGGAGGAGATAAGGGATATTTTCTTCAGAAATCCCGGGGAGTGCCTGGTCCTGTTCAGAATGGATATGGGAGAAGGAGAGGATATTATTATCGCTCCGAATAATCACTACAGGATATCTCCGACAAGCGAGATGCTTCGGGAGGTGGAACTTTTGACGGGGCGGAGGGTTGTTTTGAGGTATTAATAAATAAGGTGCAAGGGGAAAGGCACAAGGTTCAAGGTGCGGGGCGCAAGGCCCATGGCAGGATTTTTAAATGATGCCTGATTGAAAATCGGCACATAGTTATGAAAATAATCAATCGCAGATGCTGTGCCGTACTACTTCCCTGGAGGTTTAAGGTCAGGGGAATAGGCATACTTGGGATCTATTTCGTAGGTCCATGGGAGGCCCCACCATTGCCACCCTGAGTGGCGGCGCTGCTGGTATCCTTCGATCTTGTTCCTTTTTGCAAGCTGGCGGTAGAATTTGTTCTGGTCCTCGTCGTCATAGGTCGGGAATTCGGGCCCTTCGAACCCGTCTTTAATGTCGTAGACGTTCTTGTACCCTGCGTTCAACAGGTCTTTGGCCGCCAGGGCGCTTGTGACGCCATCGCGCGACAGGATGAGCAGATTGTCGGTCTTTTTAAAAATTTTATTTATCTCCACCAGAAAGGCCTTGTTTTTCGTGGGCTTGTATTCATACCTCTCGCCGTTCTTTACCAGTTTATCACCTGTATTCATATAGGGGAAATGATATGCATTGGCAGGGTGGCCGACATACTGATACTCGGCCCTCGTCCTGACATCTATCAGGAATGTGTTAGGGACGGTATTCATCATGTCATAGGCCTGTATGCTCATGATCTTTTGGATCTCCTGAGAATATGCTGCGCCCCCAGGCAATAAAAGGACAAAAAGGCCTGCAGCGGCAAAAAAAACAACAAACAAGAAGATATTTTTCTTTTTCATGCGACTCACCCTGTGGCAAAACCATTGATTATAAAAGGATTTTTTCGGATAATTAAACTATAGACGTTTTATTTGTCAAATGAAAAAAAGAATGACAATAATATCATTGATAATAATTTCTGAAACATCTATAAAAATGATGCAGGGATTTAAGTTATTTACATGTACTGTCGAATGGGTTAAGAGGGCAGCATGATGTTCGGATTATAACAGGCGGATAGGCTAATTATTACTGGGATCTACTGATGGAACCAAGCAAGGTGTATTTCGCGGATCTGAGGGCTTCTTTTAAAACAAACCTCCTCTCAAAAGTAACTTCTCTTCTTGAGAACATAGATCTTAAAGGGGTTGTCGCCCCAAGGGGATTGACGGCGATAAAATTACACTTCGGGGAAAAAGGAAATCTCGCCTTCATCAGGCCGAACTTTATACGCCGCATCGTGGACTATGCGGCGGAATGCGGCGCCAGCCCCTTTTTAACCGATACAAACACACTCTATTCCGGGGCCAGGGGCAACAGCGTCAGCCATCTCAACACAGCCATTGAAAACGGATTTGCATACGCTGTGGTTAACGCGCCGCTTATTATAGCCGACGGATTGCGAGGAGGCTCCTATGAGACGGTTACAATAAATAAGACCATAATAAAGGATGCCTTTATAGCCAGGGAGATATACAGCGCGGATTCGATTATCTCCGTTGCCCACTTCAAGGGGCATGAAGTCTCCGGATTCGGGGGCACGTTAAAAAACCTTGGAATGGGCTGCGCATCGCGTAAAGGCAAGCTGCAGCAGCACTCTGACCTGATGCCCAAGGTTAAAGGGAAAAGATGCATCGGCTGCGGCGACTGCGCCGGGCATTGCGCACAGTCCGCTATAACCGTCATCAATGAAAAGGCGGTGATCGACCCTGAAATATGCATAGGGTGCGGGGAGTGCATAATCATATGCCCCAATGAGGCGATTGATGTTCAATGGGGAAGGGATACAGCGCTTTTTCAGAAAAAATTGGTTGAATACGCCTCTGCGGCATTAAAGGGCAAAGAGAATAGATCAGCCTTTTTAAACTTTCTTCTTCAGGTCTCTCCTGCCTGTGACTGCGCTCCTTTCAATGACGCCCCGATTGTCCGGGATCTGGGCATTATGGCCTCAAGAGACCCTGTCGCTATAGACCAGGCGTCTGTGGACATGGTTAACAGGCAGCCAGGTCTCGAAGGTTCATGTCTCAAGAGCCATAGGGAAATCGGCGATGATAAATTCAGGGGCGTTTATCCCGGGATTGACTGGAACATACAGCTGGAGCACGCCGAAGAGATAGGCCTGGGGCAACGCAATTATGAGCTTATTTCAATATAATTATTAAGGCGAATTAATTATGGAACAGACATCTGTTAAGATAATGCAGTGCAAGACAGCAAAAAAGGGCCTGCTGACGGTCGATTGCATAGGGGTCGGCGTCGGAGTGGTTTTATATGACCGGGTAAAAAAGATCGGCGTCGGGCTCCATGTCCTTGCACCCCGTTCAGCAACCGCATCACCCCCTAATCCTGCCAAGTTTGCCGATTCAGGGGTGATCCATGCAATCGAGCTGCTGGCTAAAGAGGGCTCTCTGGCCAATCCTGCAGTAACGATAGCAGGAGGCTCAGCCATGGAAGGATCTCTATCCGGCGCCAGCATGGGCTTCAAGGTTGTCGATGCCGTAAAGGAGGCCCTTTCCAAGGCGAAATTAAGCATTGCCAAGGAAGATACAGGCGGATCAAAGATCCGTTCGATAGTCCTGGATATTGATAAAGGACAGATAAATATAAAATAAATCATCCAAGGATTTTTTCATATGATAGTTAAATGCGGACTTTGCAGCAAAGAATATAATATTCCTGATGAGCGGATCCCTCCGGATAGAAAGATCTCATTTCCCTGCCCGTCCTGTAAGAAAGGTGTTATCGATATTGATATAAGGACTGAGGCGCATAAGGAAGATAACCAGCCTGAAAGGCCGAAAAAGAAGGCCCAGCCATTTGAAGTGGAAAGGGATCTGCCGACCGGCGAGGTCCTTCAGAAGATCATTTTAAACAGATTGACCGAGCTTCCTCCCATGCCCCAGGTAATGTTTAAGGCCAGGGAGATAATGAACGACCCCACTTCCAGTTTCAGGGCACTTGCCGATATCCTTGAAAAAGACCAGGCCATGGCAACAAGGGTGCTGAGGCTCTCAAATTCCGCATATTATGGCCTGGCGGGCAAGGTAACATCGGTTCAGCATGCCGCGGTCCTGCTGGGGTACAAGACTGTCGGCGAGGTGGTCGCTATGGCCACCTCCGCGAAACTTCTCGGCGATTCACTGGAAGGATACAAGCTTGATTCAGGCGACCTGTGGAAACATTCACTGGCAGTGGCTATTTCATCAAGGCTTATTGCAGGCAAGAGGAACAAGGAACTCGAGAATGACGCGTTCTCAGCAGGCCTGATCCATGATGCCGGCAAGATAGTCCTCAACAAATACATCCTTGAAAGAAGGGATGCCTTTGAGGAATACATGTCTGATAATCAAAAGAGCTTCCTTGACGCAGAGAAGGAGATCCTTGGGTTTGACCACTCGGAGATCGCCGCCGAGATGTGCAATGCCTGGAAGATACCTAAATCCCTTGTCTCGGCCATATGTTTTCATCACTATCCTGCCCAGGCTTCTGACAACCTTTTGGCAACCATAGTCCATGTCGCCGATGCCCTTTCACTTATGAGCGGCATAGGCTCAGGCGTTGACGGGATGCTTTACAGGATGGATCACAGGGCGCAGGAATCCCTGGGGCTCACGGAAGAGGACCTGCGCGGCGTTCTGGATGAAACGGTTGAAGCGGTAGAGAAAATTACAGAGCAGATGAAATAACCAATGAGCCTTAATGTCGACTCATGATATCAAAACCTCATTTATTTCCACACGCCTATATTCCTGAACCGGTTGCCGGAAAACTTGTTTTGTTCTTCGGGCCGGCCAGGATCTATCTGCCATGGCTCTTGAATCCGCCCCGTTATATTCAAAATGCCGGAATAGAGGTGATTTATCCTCCTGAAGACCTGAAACCCTCAGGCGATTTCAAGGCGATACTTTCCAACTATCATTCCTGGGCCGGAGAAAATCGCGACAGGAGCATTAGGGAGACCGCAAAATTCAGCGGCAAGGTCACTCAGGATGATAATCCCGCATGGGAGATAAGGCGGTTGCTGAAAGGAACTGCCATGCCGGCCCGGGCTTTAAAGGGTGAAGACCAGGCACTGAAACGGCATCTGCTTCTGCATCTTGCGTTTGACATGGAAAGACAGCAATTTGAGATTATGGATATGATAGACAGGCTGAAGAAACAAAAGCCGGTCCTAGCAGGAGCGCTCCATGAGGCCGGCGAGGCAGAAGGAGTCTTTGCCGATGCGGATGACATTACCGCAGCCGTCGCGCTGGAAAACCTTAATCTCCCGGCCCTTCTGGATGCATGGTTCGGCCTGTTCAGCGGATATCTGAAGGAGAAGGACCTGCTGGTGACATACAGCAGGCCTGTAATGGACTATATCTTATCCCAATGGGATGAAAACTCAGGTGAAGAGAACGCAGGTAATATCCGCCAAATCTCGTTCAGTCTGCCTGATCTGCCTTCTAATGCAGACATTACGAAAATCAGAGATCTGATCCTCAGGTTTGGAGACGAACCGGATTATTGCATGAATGAGCTTCTCCTGTTAACAAAGAAGATTGAAGGAAGCCTCCCAAAAGACCCATCAAAGGAAACCATAAAAATTCAGCTTAGGAAATTTTCCTCAACCCATGGCGAAGGGTCAGTCGAATCGGATGATCTATTGAGAAACATCGCCGGCAAGTGTATAATCCTGATGACAGGATTATAAGACGATGACAGGAAATAAATCCAGGATAGACGCCCTTGAAAAGCAGGGCTGGACCATGAGGTTTGCTGCAGGCGAGCCGCGCCTGAGCGAGGCTGTGGAGAGTTACAGGCACGCGGGCTTTGAGGTCCTCCTGGAGCCGCTGCCAAAGGATGCAGAGTGCAAAGCCTGCCCCGGAGAAGAGACGGACGGCGAATGCCGTGTCTGCTTTGACGGTTTTGAGGATCAGTACAGTATTATCTTCACAAGACCGATGAAGGATAAATCTATAGAGGATGAAGATCTATTTTAGACTCTGTGGATTTAATTCCCCGAGGCTAATGGTTCGTCATTATTCTTCTGCCTTCCCAACCTTAAACCCTGAACTTTTAACTGTGAACCTGCCTTCTATATCTTTTCAACTTCTCACCTTCTTATCTTCTGCATTTTCCCCTTGACTCCTAAAAACAATTGTCCGATTATCCCCCTATTCATGCCTTATTTCTAACCGAATATAATTAATCTGGGGATTTAAGATTCTCCAGTTGGCTTCATCTGTTCATGCTGATTTTCTGTTTCATTGTCTTAAATGTCGGTATTCACTTGTCATCTGTAATCTGTTGTCCGTCATCAGTCGTCCGTTATCCGTCATCTGGTTTGTTTATGGATAGGGGATAAAAGGTGAGTCAACTAAAGACCCGACTACTTTCACGGGAAAATCGGATCCATGAGGGCGAGAACCCGCCGTTCGTGTTGATCCTCTGTGCTCGGAAAGACGAGGCCGTTGCCCGATATGCGCTGGAAGGTCTCCCGAACAAGGTGTAGGCTTCAGGGACGGTCCCGCCCGATGAAAAAGAATTGGCCGCTGAGATTGTGCGGACTCAGGCCGTGTTGGAGGGGCGGAGAACCCTATCTGCTTCTAAAGAACCAAGGAGAAAGAATGAAACGTGAAAAGGTTGTTGATTGTTCAAAGGAAAAGGATAGACTAACAATAAATAAATTGCATATTACGGGATAAAATCTTTAAGTTAATTATCGAGGCAGTAATGATATTTAAAAAAGACAAAGCTATTGAACTTCTAAGACTTGGATCGGGTGTTGCCGACGCTGACTTTCGGGAAGGTCAAGAGGAAGCAATCCGTCATGTTGTGGAAGCTCGCGGGCGGTTGCTGGTAGTTCAGAAAACCGGGTGGGGCAAGAGTTTTGTCTATTTTATAGCCATCAGACTATTGCGCGAATCTGGAGCAGGGCCGGCTTTGCTCATTTCGCCATTGTTGGCATTGATGCGCAACCAAATTTCGGCAGCGGAACGAATGGGCGTGCGTGCGCTCACTATCAATTCCGATAATCAGAACGACTGGTCGGAAATTGAGGCCACGATTCAGCATAATGAGGTGGATATCCTGCTGATCTCACCTGAACGATTGGCAAACGAGCGTTTTGGCACGGAAGTTCTGGCCAAAATCGCGGGACGGATATCTTTACTGGTGATTGACGAAGCGCACTGCATCTCGGATTGGGGACACGATTTTCGACCCCACTATCGTCTTCTGGAACGCATTGTGCGCACGTTGCCCACGAACCTGCGGCTTCTGGCAACTACAGCAACAGCAAATAACAGGGTAATGGACGATCTGAGAGCCGTTTTAGGGCCTAACCTGCATATTTCACACGGCGATTTGAATCGGCCTTCACTCGCGCTTCAAACTATACGAATAAAAAGTCAGGCGGAGCGTCTTGCCTGGCTGGCCGAGCAGGTGCCGGCGCTTCCCGGACATGGGATCATCTACACTCTTACGATACGAGATGCTGTCCTGGTGACCGAATGGTTAAAATCACGCGACATTAAGGTTGAATCCTATACCGGAGAAACCGGAGAACGCCGTGTTGAACTCGAAAAGGCGTTGCTGGAAAACCGTGTCAAAGCGCTGGTAGCAACGACCGCGCTCGGCATGGGCTTTGATAAACCGGACCTTGCTTTCGTGATCCATTATCAGACCCCGGGTTCGGCAGTAGCTTATTATCAACAAGTCGGTCGAGCTGGTCGAGCACTCGAGTCTGCTTATGGCATTCTGCTCAGCGGTGAAGAAGAGATGGAGATAACGGACTACTTTATCGAGAGCGCTTTTCCAACCCGGGAGGAAGTTAATAATGTGCTTGAAGCATTAGAGGCAGCACCTGCAGGTCTTTCAGTTCCGGAATTGATGGCAAGCGTCAATCTCAGTAAGGGGAGGATCGAAAAGACCATGCAGTTGCTTTCTTTGGAAACGCCTGCCCCTATCGTTAAGCAACGCGCGAAATGGCAATTAACTGCGGCTAATCTTAGCAATAATTTCTGGCAGCGTGCAGAAAGACTGACCGGGTTGCGCCGAGATGAGCAGCGACAAATGCAGGAATATGTAAATTTAACTTCAGGGCATATGGAGTTTCTCATTCGGGCATTGGACGGAGATCCGGGCTCAATTGCTCCGCCTCTATTGCCGTCACTGCCGACAACCGTGGACCCGATTCTGGTACGGGAGGCCATAGCGTTCCTTCGACGAACCAGTCTGTCGATTGAACCGCGCAAGAAATGGCCCGATGGAGGGATGCCTTATTTTCGTGTTAAAGGAAACATTGCATCTGAACATCAGGCTCAGTCAGGCAAGGCGCTTTGCATCTGGGAGGATGCCGGATGGGGCGGCATGGTAGCTCGGGGCAAATATAGGGATCGTAGATTTTCGGATGAACTGGTAAAAGCAGGTGCGCATATGGCGCGAGAGTGGAACCCTGAACCTGCACCAGGTTGGGTAACCTGCATCCCGTCGCTGAGACATCCTGATCTTGTCCCAGATTTCGCTAAAAGGCTGGCCTCCGCGCTTAATTTGCCGTTTACCATGGCAATAAAAAAGACCGGTCATCGTCCGGAACAAAAGACAATGGCCAACAGTGTTCAACAGGCGCGTAATATTGACGGTTCCCTGGCGATAAATACTGATGCGATTCTTACCGCGCCGGTATTGCTTGTGGATGATATGGTGGATTCGCGTTGGACATTAACCGTTGCAGCTTGGTTATTGCGCTCAAATGGAGCCGGCAAGGTTTGGCCTTTGGCACTGGCTCTAACAGGACATGAGAAATGAATATATCTCTTTCAACAAATACTCAAGTGATTCTTCTTTTGACGGCGCCGCTTATTGCAGGCCGCAACGAATCATCGCCTGATCTGTTGACGCCGAATGAGTATAAACGACTTGCAAGGTTAATGCGGGAAAAACAGTTGCAACCGGCTGATCTGCTCGTTCCAGATTCGGAAGTGTCGGTCGATGGATTCAGTCCCTCCTTTGACGGCAATCGATTGAAACGACTGCTTGCCCGCGGGTTTTTGCTGAGCCAGGCAGTCGATAGATGGCAATCGCGTGCTATTTGGGTAGTGAGCCGCGCTGATGCCGAGTATCCGAGGCGAATAAAAACTCGCCTTAAAGATGACGCACCCCCGGTTCTTTACGGTTGCGGCGATCAGGCGATTCTGGATACGGGTGGATTGGCTGTCGTAGGATCACGACACGTGGACGAGGGGTTAATCAAATATACCGAAGGCATCGGCGAGCTTGCGGCTAAAGCAGGGTGCACGGTTATTTCCGGGGGAGCGAGGGGTATTGATCAAGCCGCTATGCGGGGCGCCCTCGAAGCCGGAGGCAAGGCAGTCGGAATATTGGCGGACAGTCTTGAGCGTATGGCTCTGACCCGCGAAAACCGAAGCCTCTTGATGAACAGACAACTGGTCTTGATTTCACCCTATGATCCTTTGGCAGGGTTCAACGTCGGGCATGCAATGCAGCGCAATAAGTTGATCTATGCGTTGGCGAACGCCGCGTTTGTAGTCAGTTCGGATTATAATAAGGGAGGCACCTGGGCCGGAGCGGTAGAGCAGCTTGAAAAATTGCGACTCGTGCCTTTATATGTGCGTTCGAATGGTGGGGTTGAAAAGGGATTGAACGACCTGCGTAACAAAGGCGCGTTGCCCTGGCCGGACCCGGAGACCCCAGAAACATTAATGGAAGTGCTGTCGGCGGATGTAATTTCTAATAAAACCTTGCCACTTCAAAACGAACTTAGCTTTGCGATTCAGGAGGAACCGGAACCCTATCAAGTAGCGCAGACTCCAGCCATAATCCAAGAAATTTTCCCCACGGCGACTTCGGAACCACCCCCGCAGCCTGCCGAAGAGCTGTTTGCAAAGGTGCGGGAACTAATTGAGAAGATGAAAATGCCCAAAACCGAGACCGAGGTTGCTGCTGATTTGCAGGTATCAAAAGGTCAGGCAAAGGAATGGCTTCAACGGTTGGTTAAGGAAGGTGTAATGGAAAAATACACCAAGCCAGTAAGATACGGTCTGAAATCTCAACGTTCCTTGTTGCAATAGGATTCATTTAAACAGAAATATTGTAACGAATATTTTTAATCTTTATGGTGATCACCTCTAAAGTAAGGATCACCAGAAGCACAGAATTACTCGTTCGGTTATTAAGTATCGAAGGAAAACTTTGAACCAGCTCTTCTTCAAACTTAGACCATCAATCATTGCCATTGAAACTGTCAATTTTAATGGTGATAATGGGATCGGGACCGGCTTTCACGTAGGAAACGGAATCGTTGTTACCGCTCGGCATGTTGTTGAGGGTATGCAGTCCGTGAAGATCGTCGCATCAAATGCTGAGGGCGGCAAGATTCACCAAACTATCTTTGCGAAGAACCCACTCGCGGATATTGCACTTCTAAAGACAGGCCTGGACTACAGTCACTATCTCGAGAAGGTTCACATACACGGGATGGAATATCAAAAGACGGATCACCTGATCCTAGGGGTCGAATGGGACGATTTCACAGATGAAAGTCTTGTACTGAATGATGTGATTGTGATGGGTTTTCCTCCGATACCGACGGCATTTCCGACACTAGTAGCAATCCGTGCTCAGGTAAATGCTATCATTGATCAGTACCCACTCAGTGGCAAGCACCCACCTCCGAATTATGTGCTTAGTGGGATCCCTCGTGGCGGTTTTAGCGGCGCTCCGATGGTGGTCGAAGCTGGAGAAAACAGTTTCGTCCTCGGAGTCGTAACAACAGCTTTAGTAAACAATCATAGCTTCCCAGAAACGGGCTTCATGGCGGCCGTTACAATTGAATCTGTACTCCAAGCATTGCACGAGAATGAACTTTATCCTGGAGAAAACAAATTGGCCGTGAAAGCCTACGCTTCTGAATTAACGGAAGAGGGGGAAGCTTCATTTATCGGGCCCAATAATATTGATGAGGGGAGATAGCAACCGGTCGACCTTACATGTCCATTTATGTGGGGCAGACTTCTTTGTTGCCGAACCAGGCGCTTCGGGAGGCAAATTCCGATGCGTTTCATTTGCACAGGTTGTTTGCATTGTTAAGTCATGACTATGAAATATAAGGTGCGATCAAGAGACTATCTTTCCAGAGCTAAAGAGGAAAGAAACGCTAATGAAACAGCGCGACTATTTTATTCAGCTTTTGAATTAAGGGCTGGAGTTGAGGCTCGCTTACATGAGTACCGTGACGCGACTCGGAATAAGAGAAGAGATAACACTTGGCAAGTGCGGACACTCAAACGTGAGATTGAAAACATTGTGGAAAAGCGCGAACTACCGGTAACGATTACTATTCATGATTCTGAAACAGGAAAACATTATCCATTTCGGTATGTGCCAGTGTCTGACGAATTGAAGTCAATAGCAGAGCGTTTAGGAGAGTATCTACATTGTATCCCATCTCTCAAAGTGGAGTATGCTGGATTTGAAGTAGAACTGCAAGGGCTAGTTGATAAAGGCATTGCTTTACTTTCAGAAGCCATTTCGGGCGAACTCCTAGCACCACTAATGTTTAAGAGGAATTCCTTGACAGGAATCTTGATCTTTGACGAAGGGAAAGTGCCACAAGCTTTTAAAGACGGGAATGAGATATCATTTGAAGCAAAATTTGTCGTAGTTTCCAAGAGTGAGGAAGGTATAACACTTAAAATTACCTAACCTCTCCGCTACACCCGATCGAAGTCTGCGGGCCAGCTACGGGTAAGCTTTTTGTTATAAAAATTTAAGGTTAAATCAATGGATAGTAAGAAGGCAAGTTTGTTCTGCAATAGGTGAAAATGAAACTCTACAAATATTATTCATTGGCATCCAAGGATCAGTTAAGTTATGTTCGGAGAGCTATCGTTGATCGAGAAATATATTGTGGTGATCCATCCAATTTCAATGACCCCTTTGATTGTAATATAGCTATTCATCTAAAGGAATATCTAAAGAGACATAGAGTTGCATGTTTCTCAGGGGAAAAAGCCGACCATGTTCTTATGTTTTCGCATTACGGTGACAGACATAGAGGCATTGCACTTGTTTTTGATGTAGCTAGCGATGGTCCGATTGGAGATCTGACTTTTCTGTAGCGTGGTTATTATGTCACCTATGTTGAACATGAATCACTTCCTGACCTAAATAAATGCAATGACTTTCATCGTGCTAGCGAAGTTGTCTTCACAAAGTGGAAAAAGTGGGAATATGAAAATGAATACAGAGTTCTAGCAGATTTTGAGGGATCAAACCCATCTCCAATCCGATATTATGAAATAGGTGAACTTATCGGCATAATTTTTGGTCTGCGCACCACTGATGAACATAAGTGTTGACCCCCTGATAATAGTACAATAAAGGGGGCATAAAATACCTGAATAGATTGACAAGAAGGAAAAATTATCTGATTAAAGAGGACCGGTGGAGGGTCCTTTTTTATTAACAAAGGCGGTGAGC
>Ga0209287_10000349_pt1 | contig 29159 bp, 13 predicted proteins | sample PPLLak3cmMay2015_2_FD_187255 | JGI IMG/M metagenome (GOLD analysis project Ga0209287, IMG submission 187255) | Freshwater sediment microbial communities from Prairie Pothole Lake near Jamestown, North Dakota, USA - PPLs Lake P8 Core (1) Depth... | ecosystem: Environmental > Aquatic > Freshwater... | reverse complement strand
GGGGACCGTGTTTCTCGACCAGGACGGCAATGAAATGCTCTCTCCGGGCGAACCTCCGCTAAGCGGGATCGAGGTCTGCCTCTCCACCGGAGAGAAATCGCTGACCGATGCGCAGGGTCATTACAGTTTCACCTCCCTGTTTCCGGGCGAGTACGCGTTGAACCTGAACCGCTCCACCCTGCCCGAAAAATACCGTTCGCAATCGATCTATTCGATCCCGGTGGTGTTATCGGATGGGTTGCAGGACACCGTCGATTTTCCGCTCCACTTCCGCAATGACAACCCGAATCTGAGTGCCCGCATTTCGGGCCTGGTCTTTTTCGACCGCAACGGCGACCGCCGCCACGACCCCGAAGACCCTCCCTGCACCGAATTTACCGCCGTACTGGACGGACGGACGACCACGGCGGGAAATGGGGGTCGGTTCGTTTTCACCCACCTTCAACCGGGCACACACAAGTTGAAGATCGCCTACGGGAATAAAATGGTCGAGCTGGAAATCAATCTGCGGGGGGGGGACAATCCGATACCGGTTCCACTCCGTTTCACCGGCATCCGGGTCCAGATCAGGGGGGAAAAATGAACGCAAGCGGGATGAAAATGGGGAAATGGATTTTCTGGTTTGGCTGGGTGATCCTGACCTTGGCCCTGCCGGCCCAATCGGTCGTCATCACCGGCGACAGCGCCATCAACCAATGCGAGACCAAGAACTACACCATCGGCATCCTCAACAATTCGGGCAATCCAATCACCAACCTGGTGATCACCGCCCGCCTGGTCAACCTCATTGGGTTCTCCTATGCGACCGGATCGACCGCTATCGATGTCAATAGCGGCGCCCCGTTCTGCACCGTCGACCCGACTCCATCCGGGACCAACCGGATCTGGGACATCGACGCCTCCTGTCCGGGCAGCCCCTTTACTCTAGCCGACGGCCAGACCCTGAACATCACCTTCAGCCTGGCCACCGACTGCACCGCGGTCTCGGGCAGCCTCAATACCCGCATTGATTACGAGATCGGCGGCACCCCACTCTTCGACGAGACGGGGGCCCACTCGATCCAGGTCCTCCCCGGCGGCGTGACCATCAAGAAGACTCCCAATGTCATCCCCCAATATATCGGTCAGCATGTGACCTGGACCCTGACGGTGGAGAACACCGGTTACGGGATCATCGAGAATGTCGTGGTCACCGATGTGCTGGGCGCCGGCCTGAGCTATGTCTCTGCCAGTCCCGCCGGCAACAACAGCGGCCAGACCACAACCTGGGGAACAGCAGATATCCCCGCTCTGGCTTCGATGGCCCCGGGCGACGCAGTGACCATCGATCTAACCGCGGTCGTGACCGCCTGTGACAACCTCGACAACACCGCCGATGCCCGTTGGGGCTGCGACCTGGTCACCCCCTGCTACGATACGGCAACGACAATTCCCCCCTCGACCGCCACCGCCTCGGTGCAGCGCCTCCCCCGCACCCCGCTCCTGGAATACACACCTCCGGATATCTCCTTCACCTACTGCCAGGACTACGCCGATGTCTCCTTCGTCATCACCAACGTCGGCGACGGAGCCGCCTACTCCCCCTGGATCCTGGTCGATCTCACCGCCTTCACCCTCTCCAACCTCTCGGCCGGAGCTGTTTACAACCCCACCGACCGTCGCTTCGAACTGGCCAATCCGATTCCCCCCGGCGGCACCTACACCCTCGGGTTCCGCCTGAATTTTTCCACCTGGTGCGGCACCGTCTTTCCCTCGGGTCAATTGCTGTGGCAATCGCTCTACCTGGATGAATGCGCCAACGAGTTCTATCCCCCGGTCAAGCTGTCGGCAATCGCTCCGCCCAGCGGCTCCACTTCGCTTGCCATGACCAAGGTCGGCGGCGGCGAGGCCATCCAGATCGGCGACCAGGTGGGATACACCATCACTTCGGCCTATTCGGGCCCGCTTTCCTGCGGCAGCGGCGGCAGCGTGTCAGATATCACGGTGGTAGATACCATACCGGCCGGATTCACCGTGGTCGACGCCGGCGGCGGCACCTGGGTTCCGGGCGGAGGCGGCACCGGCGGCACCATCACCTGGACCTACACCCCTCCCGCCACTCTCAACACCTCGATCACCCTGCAGGCACCCGACCGGAGCCAATGCGAAACCTATTGTTTCACCACCTTCACCAATTCCGCCACGGCCAGCGGCACCGACTGCTGCGGCTGCCCCTTGAGCACCTCGGCCTCCCAATCCTCTGCCATCGAGTGCGAGGAGCAGGTCGATTCAGAAAAAACGGTCACCCCCACTCCCGGTATCCGCTGCAATGAACTGACCTACACAAACACCTATACATTCACGCCGGGTGCATCCGTGAACCTACAGAACCTGGAATTCGACGACCATGCCGAAAACCAGCAGCGATACGTTTCCGGCTCCCTTGTGGTCACTCTCGACGGGGGTCCCGTCAGCGGCTATACCGTTACCGACAATACCCCCGGGGGCATACTCCTGGTCAATTTTTCGGGTTCACCCTCTACCCCAATGGCCAACAGGATCCTGGTCATCTCCTACCGGATGCAGATCACCGAGGCGACCATCAGCGCCTGCGCCGACGGCAGCTTTCTATCCTGGTCGAGCCTCGACTTGGGTTCCAACGTCGGGAATGAATGCATCCAGGACGGCCACATCCACGAGACCACCACCGTCTCGGTCCAGGCACCGGCCATGACGGTCGGCATCAGCGGTTTGGGCCAGATCGTCGACAAGTGCCAGACCCATACCATCACCCTGACCCTGACCCAGACATCCGCTGTCGCCGATCCCAAGGATGTCCGATTGGTCCTCTCGGGCCTCAATTATTACGTGGTCGATCCCGCCGCCACTACCTGCAGCGGATCGGTGGCCCCCACCTCCTGCACTCCCGCCATGGTCGGCAATGATTATGTCTGGTATTTCGCCGACGGTTTCACCGGCAGCGGCCAAAACGCGGTCATCCAGCTCGACGTGCGCAAGCGCTGCACCGGTATCGGCGACCTGACCGCCATCGGCTACTTTGACGACAATTGCACCGACGACGGCAATTATGACGATACCTGCAGTGTGACCGCCATCGAGCACCCGATCATCCTCCGCTCCGGCGACCTGCTGGTCGAGAAAACCCCCGAGGTCTACTACGCCACGTCGAACACGGTGGAATGGAAGATCTACGTCACCAACCGCGGCAACGGCACCGCCTTTTTCACCTGGGTCGACGACGTACTGGGTGCGGGACTCGATTATGTCTCGGCCGTGGTCGACGACATGACCGGCGTCACCGTCACCGCCGACCAGAATCACAGCGGCACCGCCATCAACGGCTGCACCATCGCCATCTCCGATTTAACACCGGGAGAACGGAGGGAGATCACCTTCACGGCGTTGCTCATCGATTGCGATAACCTGACCAACGACGTCACCGCCTCCTGGGGCTGCGGCGGTCTCGAATGCCAGACCCCGGTCAGCGACTCGGCCACCGTGCAGATCCCGCGGCCGCTCCTGCTCAATACCAATGTGGTCACTACCCCGGCCGACGCCTGTTCCGACCCTCAGGGGTATATCACCCTGAGGAATGCGGGCCAGACGACCTGCTACAACCTGCAGATAACCGAAATCCTGCCGGCGGGGTTGACTTATATCCCCGGTACCACCCGCTGGCGCAAGAACGGAGGCGCCTGGAACGGACCCAACGCCGCCTTCGACCCCAACCCCACCGTCTCGCCCCTGGTCTGGACATCGTCCCAGATCTCCGGCCTGTCCGTAGCCAACCCCGGCGACACCATCGAGATCCAATACGACTTGCATGCCAATTGCCCCTTCACCGGCGGTAATGTGACCCTCTCCACCCGCTACGAAAATCCCTGCGGCCAGGTCTTCGCCAATGCCGACAGCGTGTTCACCGTGGCTTTCCGGGCGCCCCAGGTGACCGTCACCAAGACCCGGGTCAACGAACCCATCGATTGCGGTGAGCTGGTCGAGTGGACGATCACCGTGCAGAACACCAGCGGCTACACCCTGCCGATCATCTGGATCGAGGATACCCTGGATGCGGCCTTCACCTACAGTTCGTCGGTGGGCGATCCGCCCTACACTTCCGACAACGGCACTTTTAATGGAGTGAACACCGTCTCCTGGGAACTCCGCAATGTCGATCACAATGACACCGTCACCCTGACCCTGCGCGCCACCACCGACACCGCCCCCTGCAGTCCGAACCTGGATAACACCGTCCTGGCCTGGTGGGGTTGCGGCGCCGCGGACGGCTCGTCGGGCACCAAACCGGGCGTGGATCCGCCCGACAACACCCTCTGCCTGACCACCACCTCCGTTTCCACGGTGCGCACCGAAACCCGCGAACCTAGCGTGGGATTCCTCGACATCGCCCTCAATCCCACCTCGATCGATTCCTGCGATGATTCCACCGAGTTGACCGTTACCATCGAGAATACCGGACCCACCGACGCCTCGAACGTAGACATGGTCATCACCCTGCCCGCCGGCATCACCTACATCAACGGTTCCAGCGCCGTCACCTGCGGCGGCATGCTCTCCGACCCGGCGGCGGACCCGGTCGTCAGCGGCAACCAGTTGATCTACTACAATATCGGGAACACCGGCAGCAACCTCTGCAACCTGGTGCAGGCCAGCGGCGGCAATGACACAGTCACTCTGGTTTTCAGCATTCGTTCCAATTGTTATATCACCAGCACCGTTGGATTCCAGTTGTACTATTACGACTGTTGCGGAGACCGGCAGTACAACACCACGGCCAGTGAAACGCTGACCGCTCTCTATCCCCAGTTGACCGTGACCAAGACCCCGGCCAGCGCCCAGGTCGACTGCGCCGCTGACCAGGAGTGGGTCATCACCGTCACCAACACCGGTACCGGCAATGCCCAGGTGGTCCGCATCGAGGACACCCTGGGCGCCTGGATCGACTATATCTCCTCCACGCCCGCCGCCACTTCCCTGGGCGGGCAGGTCTACGGCTGGGAGATCAACAACCTGGCCGCCTCGGGAGGCAGCGCCAGCTTCACCATCACCGGCCGGCTCAACCCCGACGGCCTCCCCAACCAGGCCGACTGTGCGGCGCTGCTGCGGCAGAACAATGTCCGCGCCATCTGGGGATGCGGCACCAGCGGAGACGCGGTCGACGGCAACCCGAACACAACCGGATACGACTGCACCACCGGCACCTGGACCAATGCACCCGCCGCCATCCTGCGGATGCCCGACCTGATCGCCACCGCCATCACTCCCACCGTCTCCTGTACCTCTGACGGCACTTTCAGCGGCACCGTCACGGTCACGGTGCGCAACCAGGGCGACGGCGCCGCGCTGGGCGGCTTCCAATATACGGTCGCCGACGGAACCGGCTGGAGCGTGACGGGAAATCACGGCGGTGACATCGCCGCCGGGGCCTCCGTGGTCATCCCGGTCGATGTCTCGGCGTGGAATCCCGACTGCTCGCCCTGCACCTATAGTTTTACCGCCAGTGTCGATACCGCCGACACGATCTGCGAGTGCCGCGAGGATAATAACAATTTCGGTCCCCAGGCCTACTCGCCGCCCATCGCCGACCTGCAGGTGGAGGCCGACACACTGGCGGTCTCCTGCATCGCCGACGGCCAATACCGGATCTCCGGCACCGTCACCCTGCGCAACGCCGGCTGCGCCGGCACCCTGACCCAGAATGTCCCGATGCGCTTCACCCTCCATGCAGGCTCCGGCTGCAGCGGCGCCCAGGTAGCGCAGTGGACGCATACTTTCACCGGCGTCAGCATCGCCGCCGGCGCTACCCAGGTATTCACCATCCCCAACTATGATATCACCGGCAACGCCTGCACCTCGGCGAGCGGCTGCGGCTTCTCCATCCGCATGGAAGCCGATTATTCGAATACCATCTGCGAATGCGACGGCACCGACAATACCCGCTGTTCCGACAAAACGTTCACGATCCCGGACCTCAGGGTTGTCTCGGATACCCTGGCCATCTCCTGCTCAGTCGACGGCCAGATCCGCATCCAGGGCAATCTGGTGATCGCCAACGACGGCTGCGGCGGCAACCTGGCCTTCAATATCCCCATCCGCCTCCGGGTGTACAACGACGACGACACCTGCTCCGGAACCAACGGCAACCTGACCTTCAACCAGGCCGGCGTCAATATCCCGGCCGGCGGCACCCAGACCTTCGCCATCAACCGCACCCTGAACCGCAACCTCTGCGTCAACTCCACCGGCTGCCAGGTGGCGCTCGGGGTGGAGCTCGATTATACGCTTGCCATTTGCGAATGCGATGGCACCAACAATAACTACTGCGTCCCCAACAAAGATGTCTCCATCCCCGACCTGCAGGTCACCGGCGACACCCTGGCGGTAACCTGTCTGCAGGACGGCCAGGTGCGCGTTTCCGGCACCGCCACCATCGCCAACACCGGCTGCAATGCCGCGGTCACGGGCAATCTGCCGGTCCGCTTCACCCTCTTCTCCAACATCAACTGCGGCGGCGTGCAAGTCGCCCAGTGGACCGAGACCTTCGCCGGCGCCAACATCGCTGCCGGCGGCAACCAGGTGTTCACCATCACCAACCGCGACATCATCACCAATATCTGCACGAACTCGACCGGCTGCCAGCTCTCGCTGCGCATCGAGGCCGATCCGGGGGCCGTCATCTGCGAATGCAACGGCGGCAACAACACCCGCTGTTCAAATAAGACGGTCAGCGTCACCGACCTGCGCATCACGGCGGTGACACCACTGATCACCTGCACCTCCGACGGCAACCTGACCGGGACCGTACAAGTTACGGTAAACAACAACGGCTGCGGCGCGGCCAATAACATCCCGGTGCGGCTCAGCTCCGACTGCGGATATCCCTTTTCCGATCAGACCATTGGCGCCTTGGCCGCCGGTGCCTCGACCACCCTCACTTTCAATTTCACCCCCGACATCAGCCGCTGCACCTGCACCTTCACGGCCACGGTCGATCCCGACAATGTCGTCTGCGAATGCAACGGCACCAATAACTCCCTGGCCGCCGCTCCCTATACCTCACCGATCCCCGACCTGACCATCACCGACATCGATTTCAGTAATGTGACCTGCCTCAATGACAATATCTCGGGCAGTGTCGGGGTCACCGTGCAAAACAGCGGCTGCGGCACCGCGTCCAATATCCCGGTCGCCCTGACCAGCGACGGCTGCCTGAGCTTCGGCAACCAGACGATCGTCTCGCTGGGCGCGGGTGCCTCGACGACCGTCACCTTCACGATCAGCGGTTCCTGGGCCGATTGCACGGCGGAAAATTGCCAATTCACGGCCACGGTCGACCCGGCCAATGCCATCTGCGAATACAACGGCGGCAACAACACCCTCAGCGAAACCTACACCACCACCTTACCCGACCTGGTGGTCAGCGATATCGATTTCAGCGGCATCAGCTGCGCGGGCGACACCATCTCCGGCTCGGTCACCGTCACGGTGCAAAACCAGGGATTCGGAACGGCCGCGAACTTCCAGGTCTCGCTGACCAGCGACGGCTGCCTGAGCTTCAGCAACCAGACGGTCGCCGGTCCCCTGGCGGCCGGCGCCTCCACCACCGTCACCTTCCCGGTCAGCGGCTCCTGGGCCGACTGCACCGACTGCACCTGCGCCTTCACGGCCAGGGTCGACCCCAGCAACAGCGTATGCGAGTGCAACGGCGCCAACAATACCCGCAGCGAAGATTACACCCAGACCCTTCCCGACCTGCGTATCAACAGCGTCACTCCGGCCATGTCCTGCATCGCCGACGGCAACCTGACCGGAAGCGTGATCGTCAATGTCTCCAACATCGGCTGCGGCGCGGCCAACAACGCCTCCGTCCGCCTCGCCTCCGACTGCGGCATCACCTTCAGCGATCAGACCGTGACCTTGGCTCCGGGAGCCTCGGCCGATCTGACCTTCACCTACACGCCGAATTGCAGCGCCTGCACCTGTGTCTTTACCGCCACCATCGATCCCGGCAATACCATCTGCGAATGCAACGGCGCCAACAACAGCCAATCGTCCCTTCCCTTCACCATGACCGTCCCCGATATCACCGTCCAATCCGACACCCTGGCCATCGCCTGCAGCGGCGGCAGCCAGGTGCAGATCTCGGGAAATGTGACTCTGGCCAACAACGGTTGCGGCGCCAATCTCAGCGCCAATATCCCGATCCGCTTCACCCTCTATGACAACACGGGCTGCAGCGGCAATATCATCGACCAGTGGACGCAAACCTTTACCGGCGTCAACATGGCCTCCGCAGGCGGAACGCAAGTGTTCGCCATGATCCCTCGCACGGTCAGCAGCAATCTCTGCCTCAACTCCACCGGCTGCCTCGGTTCGATCCGGATTGAGGCCGACTATACCGGCTCCATTTGCGAATGCGACGGTACCAACAACACCGGGTGCGCCGACAACCAACCGGTCGACATCCCCGATATCGAAGTCGCCGCCGACACCCTTGGCGCCTCCTGCCTGTCTGACGGGCAGGTCACTGTTTCCGGCACCGTCACCCTCGCCAACGCCGGTTGCGGCGCCAACCTCACCAACAATGTCCCGATGCGCTTCACCCTCTATGACAATACCGGCTGCAGCGGCAATGTTCTGAGTCAATGGACCCAGACATTCAGCGGCGTCAACATCCCGGCCAGCGGCGGCACCCAGGCATTCACCATCACTCCGCAAAACCTGACCGCCGACCTGGTCGCCAATTCCACCGGCTGCCAAGTCTCGATCCGGGTGGAGGCCGATTACACCAACTCCATCTGCGAATGCGATGACACCGATAACACCTGGTGCGCCGACAACAAGGCCATCGACATCCCCGACATCGAAGTCTCCGGAGACACCTTGGCAGTCTCCTGTCTGGCCGACGGCCAGGCCCGGGTCTCCGGGACGGTGACCCTGCTCAACAACGGCTGCGGTTCCAACCTCGCCGCCAATGTCCCCATGCGCTTCACCCTCTACGACAACACGAATTGCAGCGGCTCCGTCATCTCCCAATGGACCGAAACGCTCGCCGGTGTCAATATCACCGCCGGCGGCGGCACCCAGGCGTTCACCATCAACGACCACAACCTGACCGGCAATTTCTGTACCCTTTCCACCTCCTGCCAGCTCTCGATCCGCATCGAGGCCGATTATACCAACGCCATCTGCGAAAGTGACGGCACCGACAACACCCGCTGCGGCGACAAAACCATAGCCATCCCGAACCTCCGCGTCCGCGCCGAGGATATCGTCATCACCTGCACGAGCGATGGCCGCCTGGCCATCTCGGTGACGGTGTTCAATACCGGTTGCGGCCCGGCGTCGGGCATCGTCGTCGACCTCAGTGACAATGACGGCCGTTCCGCCCAGCAAACCATCGCCAACCTGGCCGCCGGCGCCTCCACTACCCTGACTTTCGCCAACTGGATCAGCGACGGCAGTCCGGCCACATTGATCTTTACCGCCACCGTCGATACCGGCCTGACGGTATGCGAATGTGACGGCAGTGACAATACCGCTCTACAGACCTTCACGCTCCCCAACCTGCGTACTGTATCGGTTGTCCCCGAATGCCAGAACGATACCCTGTACCGGGTGCGGGTCACCCTGGAGAACAACGGTTCCAGCGCCATCAATACCGATTTCGACATCCGTCTCGTGGATGACGACGGTCATACGGTCACAGCCGCCTTCACTACCCTGGGCGGGACGCTGCCCTTTGCCGTCGGCACCCAGCAGACGGTCACCTTCGCCAACTGGACCGTCGACTGCAACCCGACCACGTTGAATTTCACCGCCAGCGCTGATTCCGGCCTGGTCATCTGCGAGAGCAACGAAGCCGACAACGACGCCGGCACCAGTTTCATCATCAATGACCTGCGTCTCGACTCCATCACACCGCTCAGTGTCTGCACCGCCGACGGCATCATCAGCGGCACCATCGCCGTGGCTCTGACCAACCGCGGCGGCCAGCCGATCAACAACGATTTCGAGATCACGGTAGACGACGGCCAGGGCTGGAACTCCGTGCTCCGGTACAACGCCGACCTGGGCGGGACACTCCCGCTCGCCCCCGGTGCATCCGCGACCGTCACCGTCGACTGGACGCGCAGTTTCACGGCGTCTCCCTATACCTGCACCTTCCCGGCCATCACCGTCACCCTGGACAGCAGCGGTGTCCTCTGCGAATGCTCCTCCGCCAACAACACCGCCGGCACCTCGTATACCCTCCCCCATCCCGACCTGACCGCTCCGTCCATGACCGTCTCCTGCCTAAGTGACGGGATACTGCAACTGCAGATCACCGTCGGGAATGCCGGATGTTCAGATCTGACCGATGATTTCTCGCTGACCATCCAGGACAGCACCGGCGCCAGCCGGACCGTCACCTACACCTCGCTGGGAGGGACCCTGCCCTTGGCCGCCGGAGCTTCCCAGATCCTGACCATCTCCGACTGGGCCTTCACCTGCGCTGCCGCCAGCCTCGATTTCACGGTCCAATTGGACGTGACCGGAGTTATATGCGAACTCGACGGCAGCAACAATTCCCTGACGTATACGTACCCGCTCACTTCACCCGACCTGCAGATCCAGACCATCACCCCGGTCTGCAGCCCGGCCGGCACCGTCACCTTTACCGTCGTCATCGCCAATACCGGCTACGGCACCGCCACCAACGCCGTGCTTACGGTCCACGACGACATCCCCGCCCTGATCCACACCGCAACGGTCACGATCCCCGCCGGAGGCACGGCTACCGTTACCTTCACCTCCCCCCCCTATTCGGGAGATATCGATCATACATTCCGTTTCGTCATCGACGAGGGGACCGGAATCTGCGAATGCAACGGCACCAACAACGAGCAATCGGTCACCGTCAATTGTCCGCACCTGGGCATGATCACCCGCAAACAGGCCAACCCGAGCCTGGTCAATGCCTGCGGCGAAACCGAATTCACCATGAGCCTGCAGAACGTCGGCCAGTTGAATGTCTACAATGTCATCCTCACCGACATCCTCCCCAACGGTCTCGATTACATTCCCGGTTCGACCCGGATCATCTGGCCGGGGGGCACTTCCAACGCCGACCCGGTACGCAGTGGCAACACCCTGACCTGGACAACCGGTGCCACCCTGTACGGCGGTTCGCCACTGGGTGAGGAGCTGCAGATCCGTTTCCGCGCCGTCGCCGCCGCCTGCCAATATGCCGCCGGTGACCTGGTCAACACCTTCCGCGCCACCGCCGTGGACGGCAGCGGCACTGCGGTGCCGGCGCCCGGTCTCGACCCCGAGGACAACGACCCCGACGACACCTCGACGGCGGTGGTCCGCCTCGCTTGCCCGAATCTGCGGGCCGAGCGGACCTGTCCGGCCATCGAGTTCATCACCCTCGCCGATCTCCTCGAATACCGGATCCTCATCACCAATTCAGGCGACGCCGGCTCTGAACTCACCGGTATCGAAGTCCGCGACGACCTCCCCGCCGGCTGGAGCCTCGACTCTTTCACCAGCGACGGTGCCGCCCCGGTGACATCCCCCGCGGCCGCCCAGCAGGGAACCCTCACCTGGAATTTCGGCGATTTCCGCCTCGCCTCGGGTTCTTCCATCACCCTGACCATCCGCCTCAAGCCGGATGCCCAGGCCTGCGGCCGGGAATTCCGCGACGAGGTGCGTATCACCGCCACCGATACCTGCCGTCTGACCACCTACCAGAGCGGCGTCGTTGCGTGTTCGCCTTTGGTGATCTGCGGAGTCCCGATCCTGGAAGTGGAAAAGGTGTGCCCGCGGGCGCAGATCCCCGGCGCCCCCTTCCGCTTCGAACTGACCATCATCAACCGCGGCGACGGTGATGCCGACAACGTGGCGATCACCGATTTTCTCCCCGAACCGTTCCAATACGTTCCCGGCTCCACCCTGCTGGATGGGGAGAAATTCGCCGATCCCGAGGGCGACCGAATCCTGACCTGGAAGCTGGGGAAGATGCTCAAGGGGACCCGTCATATTCTCACCTTCATGGCCATCGCCCCCGCCGACACCGATCCCGGTACCTACTGCAACGAGGCCCAGATCAGCGGCCGCGCCCCGGATCGGACCGCAGTCATTTCCCCCAAGATTCAATGCTGCACGGTCCTGCGCCGCGATGCCAGCGGTTGTTGCATCCTGATCGTCGAGGAACCGGTCGGTTCCTACCGCAAGCCGGAGGTTCCGATCGCCTTCGTCGACCCCTATTTCCGTACCCGCGACGGCATGTTCACCGCCTGGGCCGCCCTGCGCTACTTCCGCCAGACCGATCCACCCGAGGGAACCACAGCCCGTTTCATCCGCGACCGGTTGCGCAATTACGCCCTTTCAACCGTGGAGGAGTTCTACCTCCGCTCCGGAATGGGCATCAAGCAATCCGACGGCTCGCTGTGGCTTTCCTACAACGGCTCCTACCCGCGCATTGTCAAGGGACAATGGGAAGAGAAAGACGCCGACAAATTCATGACTCCCGCCCAGATGGCCTTCGAACTGCTGGCCCTTCATGAAGCCGCCAGTCACCAGACCGATCCGAATGTGCAAAACCGGCTGCGGGATATCTTCCGCAGGAAACTCGATTTCCTGGCCGCGGACCCGGGAAAACTGCCCGAAAAGTGGGAATTCAATAACAATAAGATCGAAAAGAGCGACAAGGAAGCCAACCGCGAAGACTATTCATCGCTCTTTTTCGCCTTGCAAACGCTGGCAAAGGACAAAGTAGTCGTACCCGCTGCTCTGATGGAGAAGATCGTCCGGGAACTCCCGGAAGCGGCCGGATCATTTGACGGCAGTTTTCCCAGGGAAGAATTGCTGCTGACCCTCGGCCTCCTGGAAGCGGGAGACCGGGAAGCGGCGACCAGCCGAATGCAAGCGCTCGAACGCTACTTCGAAAAGGAAAACAAAGGTTTTGCCACCGTTGAAGCCTATGCCCTGGCCGCCCTGGCTGCTCATCATCTCCAGGGAAACCTCCGTGACAAATTCTTGACCGAGATGAACCGCAAGTTTTACCTCCTCCAGGAAGGTGTCTATGCCGTCCCCCAGGCCGACCAGACCCACCATATCAATCTCAGCGACACCGCCGCATTGATCTACGCCCTGGCCCAGGTGGAAACCGGTGCCGGCAAACCGGCCCACGAGATCCTCTACCGGACCCTCGACGAAGCCGGCCTCTTCCTCAATCAACGCCACCTCCTCGTCGACAGCCCCCCGCTCAACCTGATCCGCAATCATTCCCTCTCCAGCATCCAGGAGCCGATCGTCTCATTGATCAAAACCACCAAGACGGTCGCCCCGGTATTCAGCGAACAGGCCATCTTCTATACGCCTGCGGTCCCGCTCCCCGATCATGAGGTCTTCCCCTTCCAATACGCCAAGTTCCTGGCTCCCGGGTATGAGACCCGGACCGGCCGGATCGCCCGCTTGTCGGGGCATCTGCAATTCCTGGGCAACCAACTTCAGCAGCGACCTCAGCGGATCCTGACCGAGGAGGGGCGCAGCCTGATTTCAGCCGGCGAATCCTACGTCGACGTCATCTTCGCCGCCGCCGCCGGCCTGCATGTCGGCGGCCTGCTGGTACTGCCGGGGGAAAGCCTGGCCGGCAAGTCACTCAGCGAAGCGAGCACCAGCCTGGAGTCACTCGAGCAGAAGGCCGAATTCTCCACCGCCACCCTGGCCGACCTGATGATCGCCGAGAAACTCTACCTGGCAGGAAACGGACGGGATAAGGAACGGATCGGGCGCATACTGGCCATCCAGCGCCGCATCGTCGAGGCCCTGCGCCGCAGCGGACCGATTCCTGACCGCTTCATTGCCTATCTCGGCCGATCGACCGATGAGCCTCTCCTTTCCCCCCTTACCGGCTCCGCCGATTCGATCACCCTGGCCAAACTCGCCTATGTCATGGACGGATCCGGGGCCACGGCGATACCGCCGCAACCGGAGCAGAAGCTGAAGGCCGACGATCTCGCCTTCCTCGCCTATTCCGGTTTTGACCCTGCCCCCTTCCTGCCTCAGATCCAGGCCTGGGTCGACACCCGCAAACCGGCCGACAAACAGGAATCATCCATGGCCGCCCGATCCGGAATCGTCTTAGCTCACACTCTGTTGAAAAAACCCCAGGATCAGCCAGTGAAAAAACTGCTGGAACTGTGGGACCGGGAATCGGCGCTGCCCGGCTCCAACCGCGTCGAGAACCGGGAATCGGGCTGGGTGGTCCAGTACGATCCCCTGGAACTTCTCCTCTATCTCCAGGCCCTGCCCGAAAGCGAGACTTTCCGGTATCAGCGCACCTTGAGCCTGGTCACCTCCCTGGTGGAGAGTGAATGGGGGATCGAAGAGGTCCGCCGCTACCGCCCCCTGCCGGCCGCCGCCTATTGGCTGGTCCGCAACCGACCCAAGGAGACGGTCGAACCCGGCGATACCCTGCTGATCAAAGTCCGGGTGGAAAACCGCTGCCCGGAGGGCATGGCATCGGCCGGCGACCTGCCGAGTCTCTTCATCCGATCCGAATTTTTCCCGACCCTGATCCACACCGCCACCCAATGGGTGAATGGCCTCGACGTACTCCGGCCGCTGCTCTGGAAATTCGCCGACCTGGTCGACGGTGGCATCCTCGAATACCTCTACGAGGTGGTCATCCCCAAGGAATTCCGCGACAACTTCATCGACGGCCGCATCCATGTCCGCGCCTATACAGGCTTCCAGGAATTCGGTCCCGAATCGGCCTCGGGCGATTTCTGCGAGGACGATCATCCCATGAAACGATACCCGATCCAGCCCCCCAGGGAGATCGAGGGACTGGTTTTCGAAGATCTGAATGTCAACGGCATCCGCGATCCGGGCGAACCGGGGGTTCCGGGCGTCTCCATCAAGGAATCGACGGGGCGCCTACTGGGAACCGACAGCGAAGGCAAGTTCCTGATCCGGGCCGGCGAGGAATTGACCGGTGAACAGGTCGAACTCCGCTCCATCCCGGCCGGCCACGTGTTGAGCACAGCGGGGACGCAGTTGGTCAACCGCTACCAACAGGGGATCGTCGCCTTCGGCCTGGTCCCCTGCCAGACCCACCGGGGAATCGTGTTCGAGGACCGGAACGGTAACGGCCGGCGTGACGAGGGTGAACCGGGCCTGGGCGGCGTGGTCGTCCGGGTGCGCGGCAAGGAAACCGTATCTTCAGCCGACGGCACCTTCATCTTCCACAACCTGCCGAAAACCTGGAAGGAGTTGATCCGCGTCGCCGACACCCAGCCGTTCGTCACAGTCCCGGCAGCCAGCCTGGCCATTACCGCGGAATAGAATAGGAAAAGAAAGCAGAGCTGGAATTACTGGAAATCCAAGTACCCTCAGCATGCCTCTCGGTGCTTGAATTCTTTGTTGTTTTGATTTGCGTTTCATAAAGAAGGCAACGAGTAAGATTGACATTTGAGGGAGCGCTTCATCATGCGATGACTCGTGGCCATGGAGGAGAGAAAATCTTTTCCAGAAGCCGTTTGCGCGGAGAATTGCTGGTTAATTTAAAAGATAACTGTGGGTTACCGGTTGTGGAAATCGTCGAAATTTCTATATTCAGTAATTCTCAGACGGCCTCATTGGGCAAATTATGCCAGAATGCCCGCAACATACTGAAGCAAAGAAGTCAAGAATTCAAGCACCGAGAGCCATGATAACGAATCGAACAACGCATCGGGAACCAGATGGACAAAGACTATTGTTCGAATTGGGAAATGTTTATTAGCCAACCCGCCCGTTTATTGGGGATAATGCATCTTCGGAATCCTTTTCTGGTCTGGCCAGAAGCCATTGGGCGGGTTGCGGGGCATACAATTTTTTCTGCGGCGGGAACTGAAGTACGAATATTTTCGTTTATTGGCCTGGAGGAAAAAAATGAAAACGATAAAACTGTTGGTTTTGGTTGTACTGGCATTAGCACTTGCGACTACCCCAAACATACTGAGCGGCCAGGCGCAGAAGGTCAAGACCGTGAAGAAATCCAGGCCGCAAATCATCGACCCCAAGGATCCCCAGCTGAATTTCGAGTTTGTCTGGAAAACCCTGGATCGCAATTACGGCCAGTTCCAGGTCAAGCACGTCGACTGGGACGCCCTGTACCGGGTCTACCGCCCCCAGGTCACGCCCAAGACCACCGACGCCGAGCTATGGGATCTCCTGCTGGCCATGATGGGACACCTGAACGACTCGCATGTGTGCCTGGCCGACGGCAAACGCCGCATCGACGCCAGGAGCGGCGAGAAAAGCTACGAGGAGATGTATGCCAGTGCGGCGTTTTCCCTGGACCTGGTGAAGTCGACATACCTGCAGGGCAAATTCAGCGAGGCCCTGGGCGGAAGCTTCGTCAGCGGCTGGCTGGCCGATGGGGTCGGCTACCTGTACATCGGCGACCTGAAAGACCCCCTGGAGGCGATTACCAAGACCATCGACGCCGTCATGGCCGAATTCGCCAAGTCCAGGGTCATGGTCGTCGACGTGCGCAAGAACCCGGGGGGCACGTTGCGGGCCGTGGACATCGTGGCCGGCCGCTTCGCCGACCGCCCTCGCCACTACGGCACAGAGCGCACCCGCTACGGGCCGAAGCACGATGATTTCTGGCCCGAGGATTTCCGCCATGTTGAGCCGGCCGGGCCGCTGCAGTTCACCGGGCCCACGGTGCTGCTGACCGACCGCGTCAGCGCCAGCGCCGCCGAAGGCCTGGTCCTGGCCATGCGCGTGCTGCCGCAGGTCACGGTGGTGGGCGATATCACCGAAGGAGCCCTGTCCAGCCAGTTCCCCGATAAAATGCCCAACGGCTGGACCCTGTGGGTGGCCTTCAAGGAACTCCGCGACCAGGACGGCGTCTGTGGGACGGAGTGGGCATCCCGCCCGACCTGCGCATGATCAACAAGGCAGCCGACATCGCCGCCGGCCGCGACCAGGTCCTGGAATTCGCCATGAAGTTCCTCGAAAAGGGAGCCGCCGCGCCCCAGGACGAGGCGAAAAGCCTCCTCGACGTGAAGACGTCCCTGGCGGACGTTTACATGCAGTGTCTCAAGGACGAGGGGCCTGAGGCGGCGGCCGCCATGCTCGAGCGCGAGCGGAAGGCAGGGAGCGGCAAGTACTACTTCACCCCTGAATTTGCCATACAGCAGGCCAACCTGTTGCTGGCCCGCCGGCAATACCCCGAGGCCCTTGGCATGCTCAGCGCCTGCCGCGAGAGTTTTCCCGAGCTCGCCGTCACCTACGCCAAGCTGGCACTGGCCTATCTGGGCCTCAAGGATATCGCCGCCGCCGAAGCCGTCATGAAAGAGGGTGACAAGGTCGAGCCCATGCTCCCCTTCGAGCGGCCGGAGATCGAACAGGCCAAAACCGCGCTGCGCAAGGCCAAGCTGGGATCGGCCGCCGAACTGTTCGGCAAGGCCCTGCTCGAAAGCGGTGTCCCGGCCGCGGAAAAGAAGCTGAAAGAGATGCAGAAGCGGCGCCAGGACGGCCCGGTGTTCGACGAAGCCGATTTCAACGCCCTCGGCTACAAGCTGCTGCAGGAAAACCGGCTCGATTCCGCCCTCTATGTATTCGAAAAAACCACCCGCCTCTACCCCGATTCGTGGAACGCCTGGGACAGCCTCGGCGAAGCGGCGGCCAAAGTGGGCCAGACAGAGAAGGCGATCGCCAGCTACCGCAAGTCGCTCGACCTGAACCCGAATAACAAGAACGGCCAGGCCATGCTGGAAAAATTACAAAAAGGTCAATCCTAGATTCTGCGAGGCGGCATCGTTCCCTGGGCTGGTCAGAAGCCAAGAGAGGGGTTGAGGGACGGTGCTGGTATCTGTGTATTAGAAATAATAGGGCTGCTGGAGGGACTCAGGCTGTGGGTAACGATCCGGGAGACCAAAAAGCGCAAGAAGTACTCGTCATTGTCGGCAATTTTCTGTTTGACGGTCTGCGGATCGATCCGGTAATCCCCCCAGAAGACTTCATCCAGGGTCTGTTGCAGTTCCTGTTTTTTCAGTTTGCCCATGATGCAATGATAACATAAAATCCAACCATTGTTATCCCCAGTCCATTTCCAGTACTCAATCCCTAGGCAGCGTTGTCTCGCTTTCCTCCTGAAGTTTTGCTATGATAGCGGCATGAAACGATCACTATTCATTTTCATAACAGTCGTCTCCCTGGCCCTCTCCGCCCAGACCGTGCGGCCGGTGAAAGACGACGTCGGGTTTTGCTGGAACCGGGAGGGATTTTCCCGGCTCATCTCCTACTTGGACCGCCAACTTCGACCGCCAACAGCCAAAACCGACCCGATCATCGCCGGCGTTTCTCCTCACGACGACCACCTCTACGCCGGCGCCGTCTACAACCGGCTGTTCCGTGACATCCACGCCCGGGAAGCGGTGATCTTCGGCGTCACCCACAAGACGGTGCGCGACAAGATCGGCGACCCCAACGGCGTGCTCATCCTCGACGAATTCGTCCTCTGGCCAGGCCTGGAAAAACCGGTTCCCGTCTCTCCGCTGCGTGACCACATCCGCCAGCATCTCGATCCGGCCGCCTTCATCGTCTCCAACCCGGCCCACGAACTGGAGCATTCGATCGAGGCCCTGCTCCCCTTTCTCCAGTACTACAACCCGGAGATCCGCATCACCCCGATCATGGTGACGGCCATGCCCTTCGAGCGGATGGAGGATGTGGCCGGCAAAATCGCCGTGGTGATCGAGGCCTACATGACGGAGAACCGATTGACACTGGGCAGCGATATCGTCTTCCTGGTCTCGGCCGACGGCGAGCATTACGGCCGCGATTTCAACAACACCCCCTACGGCGAGGATACCGCCGCCCATGACCGGGCCGTGACACGCGATCAAAACCGGGTCACCACGTACCTGACCGGTCCCCTGCAGCCGCAAAAACTGCGCGGGCTGACCGGCGAATTATGGGGAAAAACCTATCTCGACTACCGCGATTCCTATTGGTGCGGTAAATACTCCATCCCCTTCGGGCTGCTGACGGTGCAGAAAATCGTCGCCGCCGTCTCCGGCAAGGAATTGCAGGGAAAACTGCTGGCGTTTGCCGACACCTACTCGGACGAGGTGATTCCGGTCCGTCAGATCGGCTGCGGCCTGACCGCCGTCTTCTCCCTGAAGCACTGGGTCAGTTTCTTCTCCCTGGCCTACCGGCACGATACCGGTAACCGAGCGGATTGAAACATGAAAAAAAGGCTGAACTCCCTGCGGGCAGCGGGTTCCCTGGTGCTTCTCGCCGGCATTGCCCTGAATCTCGCCCTACTCGTGAGCCGAATCATCACCGGGGAAAAATTCAGTTTTCCCTTTATGCATACCCATTTTTATTACAATCCCGCCATCTATCTGTTTGCCTGCGTCGCCTTGCTGCTGATCATCCTTCCCCGGGAATGGAAAAACGAGCGTGTGAACGGAATCGCAGCCCTGTCACTTTTCACGATTATATTCGCCGGTTTCCAATATGACTATTACCCGTTGAAAATCGAGGGGGATGGAGTCGCTTATTTCGCCTATCTCCATTCCCTCCATTTCGATCGGGACATCGATTTTACCAATGAGTACAAGGACCTGCACGCCGCCCGGTACGGAATCAACGGTTGGCGGGACGAGGCCGGAAAAGAGTATTATTTGCCCAACCGGAAAACCGGTTACGTGGCCAACAACTTCGCCATCGGGCCGGCTCTGCTCTGGTATCCGGCTTATGCTGCGGTGGATTTTCTCTACAAACGCAACTATCCCCAACGGAACGGCTACGAGGCGATCTACCAGAACATGATTCATTTCTCCCACCTGTGCTACGGTTTCCTGGGGCTATGGTTCCTCTACCTGGCCCTGGTGAGGTTTTTTCCGGCCGCCATTTCATTGGTGGCCGTCCTTGCCGTGGCGCTGGTTTCCCCGTTCTATTATTACCTGCGCAATGTTCCCTATTATTCCCATACCGTTTCCTTCTTCGCGGTTTCGCTCTTTCTCTATGTGTTCGTCCGTTTCCGCGATCACGACACTCTTCGGCATTGGGCTCTGCTCGGGGCTCTGGGGGGGCTGGCGGCATTGATGCGTTGGCAAAATCTGCTCTTTTTGGCCGTCCCATTTCTGTACCGGCTGCTCGGCTTTCTCGGCGTACGACCGCTCTCGGGCAGGAGATTCCTGTCAGAAACGGCCCGATTCGCGGTTTATGGCGGTTTCGCCATCCTTTTGCTCTTGCCGCAACTGATCCTCTTCCGCCTCATGTTCGGCACCGTTTTTCTGATCCCCCAGGGAAGCACCTACCTTTCCATCTTCCCTGAATGGCTCTTCCCCGCACTCTTCTCCTCTTTCCATGGCTTTTTTTACTGGCATCCGTTCATGCTTACGATCGTCGCCGGGTTCGTTCCTCCCTGGAAACGGCTCCTGCCCGAGAATCGCAGGCTGATCCTCGCGGCGCTGGGTGGCTTTCTCATCCAGGTCTATTTCAACGCCACCATCCGGGAATACTGGGCCGGAGCTTCGTTTGGCGCCCGCCGCTTCATCGACGTCCTCCCCTTTGCCGTGTTCGGCATCGCTCTTTTCCTGGAAAAAATTTGGAAACGGGCGTACAGTCGCTGGCTGATTCTCCTCATCTTCAATATGCTGTTCCTGTTCAACGTCTTTTTGGAAAAGATCTTCACCGTCAACAAAATCGATCCCCAATTACCGGCCACCTATCCGATGATGATCCGGGAGATCCGGAGATTACTGGAATACTTCTGGCAGAATAGCCCGAAGTACATCTACCTGTCCATCGTCACCGGAGCGTTCGTTGTCTTCGCCGTTCTCTATCTGCACCGGATGACGGTCAAAGCGGAGACGGTTTCTCCGAAATAAGCCGAGTCTTTGATCTTCAGAAGAATAGTTTGAAAAATCCGATTATCCCCTGTTTCCAGGGAACCCGGTGCGAGACTCCGGTGCTGCCCTGAAAGCTTTTCAGGTTGTCCCTGTACCAGCGGAAATTACGCAGCAGCGAATCTTTGTTGGAGTACCTGGGGATAAATCCGAGAATCTTTTCGGCCTTCTCGGTGGAAATGAACGAATCCTTGGCCGCCGTTTCGTAGACCCATTTGTAGAGCGGGGACAGTTTCATCGCTTCCAGGATGCGCAGGGTCCCGATCATCGGCCAGGCGGGAAAGGTCCTGATCTTTTTACCGAAACCGGCCTCGTCTAGCACCGCCTGGTAGTCTTCGCGCATGGTGGCGAAGTCCTTGGCGCCGATGTTGAAGACATCGTTGACCTTGTCCCGGTCCAGCGTCAGGGTGAGATAGATCGATTCGCACAGGTCTTCGACATCGAGGAGTTGGTAGCGGTTCCGGCCATTGCCGATGAGGGGGAAGCCGCGACCGCTCAAGGCCCAATCGTAGAGGATGGCGAAAACACCGAGGCGTTCGGGACCGATGAAGGACTTGGGGCGGATGATCGGGATGCACATCCCCCGCTCGCGGTATTCGATACAGACATCCTCGGCCTGGATCTTGGCCTTTCCGTAGGGGCCGACGCCGGAAAGGGGATCGGTTTCCAGGAGCGGATGGTGATCGGGAATGCCGTAGACCGCCGTCGAGGAGATATGGACGAACCGTTCCACCTTTTGCAGAAAAGCCTGTTGGAGAAGCGTTCGCGTCCCTTCCACATCGGTGGAGATGATTTCCCGCGGTTTGTGCAGCGGCAGGGCAGCGGCCGTATGGACCACGTGGGTGCAGCCGGCCATCGCCTCGGCGACTGTTTCCGGGGAACGGATGTCGCCCTTGAAAAATGTGACGGAGCTCTTCTCGGGATAATCGAAATCGGCGATATCCAATACCGTGATTTCAGAAATCCCCTTGGCGATCAGATATCGGACCAGGTTGATGCCCAGAAAACCGGATCCGCCTGTGATCAGTATTTTCATGACTTTTTACTCCTTGAATGTGGAAGTGCAACCCGCCGCCGGGGCGAGATCGTGAATTGTATATTATAGGGGATATCGAGTTGAAATTCAATTCAATATGGAATCAACGGTCATCGCCCGATTCGCCGCTGACGAGGATCGGCAAAGGCGCCAGGTCCCGGTTGCTTCGGGCGATCTCCGCTTGAAAACAGGCAGTGTGGTTAGCAATACTTGTTTCTCAGTTCTCGACAGTCAATTGACCTGTCCGTTCCAGCCCGCTAACCGGGCCAGCAGCCACCAGAAGGCGCCGCCCTTGAGAACGCAGTTCAGGTTTTCGGAGTGGGCGCACTCCTCACATTGGGCCGCCAGGTTGGCGTACAGGTGGCCGGCCTGGCCCTCCAGCCATTGCACGGCCCAGTTGCCGCCGTTGTAGTAACAGCCGTCGTCGGCATCCCGGGAGAGGAATTCGTTCCCGTCCGGATCGTAACTTTCGATATCGGCAAAATCAAAGAGGATTTTCTTGTAGGTCCGGCAATACTCGCGGATCTGTTGGTTCCGCCGGTGCAGGTTGCCGCCTGTCCCCGATCCGTCCAGATGACCGGTCATGTAGACGAATTTGACGTCCGGAAAATCGATCTCCAACTGGTTCATCAGGGAAAGGTAATGGTCGATATCATCCGCTGAAGATTCGGAGACCTGGCCGCACCAGGACCAGATCACCACATTGCGGTCGCAGCCGTTGTTGAGCAGTTCCCGGGTGGCATCGGCCCAGGCGGAGCGGTCAGGGCTGCCGAGATCGTCCGCCCCCTCGATCCCGTAGTCGTTCAAGAACACCCCCGCTTCGTAGCCCCAGCCGGTGGATGAATAGACATAGCGGCCGCCTAATCCGTTCATCAGCGTTCTCAGCCCGCTGACCAGCTGGCTGCCGTGGGAAGTGTGCTGGTAAGCGATGTGCAGGATGCTTTTGGCCTGGTTGATCCACTGGTCGGGGATATTCTGAAAATTCCGGCAGAGGTGATCGATGATGATCGCCTCGGGATTTGTCTCCTGCGGGGGGCTGAGATCATCGTCGTTCTTTTTCGGACACTGCATATACATGAGCAGAAAACAAACAATCAAAATTCCCAGGGACACTCTTTTTTTCATTTTTTTTTCTCCCGATGACGCATCTCATCATCACTATCTTACTATTCCGATTCCCTGTTGGCAATCAGCAAAATCAATTTCCCCGTTTCAGGGTTTCTCCGGGTGGATCGATCATGAAGGAACCCTCGGGAAAAATCGCCTTCAATGTCTGAGGATCGAGATGGTACTGGCGGCCCAATTGCAGGAAAACCTCCTCCATATAGCCGCGGATGATATAAAACGAGGCCATATCGAAAAAATTCTGGACGCGGACAAAAAGGTCTATGGCCTGATAGATCTCGAGCGAGGTGTTCAGGATTCCCTGCGACAGGATATGGTTCCAGAGAACCTTTTTGGTCAGGTGGAGGGCGAAGTGAACCTGGCAGAGGGGAATCCCCTCCTTATATCGTTGCCGACCCAGGTCGGTGTAGATGGTATCGCCCTGCAGCATCTTGAAATCGGATTCCAGCCACTTGCCCAGGTTGTCGTAGACATCCTGGCAGCGCGACTTCATCTCCTCATCGTCCAGTTTGTGGTAGCTTTCGGCGAACTCCGACGTTTTCATTCCCCTCATCCAGGCCACAGCCATTTGCCGCGAGTCCCGGGCGATCACCTCGATCAACTTGTTGTACAGCATGACTCCCTCCGACCAAAGTAATAATACAAATTCCTGTTTTTTCAACGAGCCATTTCACTTTACTTTTCGTATAATATGATCTTCAAATAACTTCAAGGAGGAGACATGAACCGGTTCTTTTCAACCGCGCTGATCCTGGCGATCATACTGGTCGGGTTCGGCGCCGCCCAATCTCAGGAAAAAGGAAAACTGGAGATGGTTGTCTATCCACAAACCAAAAAAGTCGACGTGATCGACGAGTACCACGGCACCAAGATCCCTGATCCCTACCGCTGGCTCGAAGACGACAAGGCACCCGAGGTGAAAGCCTGGGTGGAGGAACAGAACAAGGTAACCTTGGGCTACCTGAGCCGGATCCCCTTCCGGGACCGGATCAAGAAACGGCTCGAGGAGTTGATCAACTATCCGCGTTATTCGGCTCCCTTCCGCATCGGTGAATACTACTTCTTCGGCAAGAACGACGGCCTTCAGAACCAATCGGTGATCTATTATCAGAAGGGATTAGAGGGAACGCCCCAGGTGTTCATCGATCCCAACGTCCTCTCCCAGGACGGGACGGTGCGCATCGGCCTGCTCGGTGAATCCCAGGACAACCGCTACATGGCCATCGCCCGCTCCGAAGCCGGATCCGACTGGCAGGAGATCCGAGTGATGGAGATCACCACCCGCCAGGAGTTGACCGACCGTCTGCGGTGGGTGAAGTTTTCCGGCGCCTCCTGGCACAAGGACGGCTTTTTTTACTGCCGCTACGAAGAGCCCAAAGCGGGTGAGGAGATGAAGGGAAAGAACGAAAACCAGAAGATCTACTACCACAAGCTGGGTGATACCCAGGAGAACGATCGGCTGGTCTTCCAGGACCCCGAACACCCGCTCCGCTATTATGGCACCGGCGTATCCGAGGACGGCCGCTTCCTCATCCTCTCCATTTCAGAGGGGACGCACGGCTCGGAAATCCACTACCTCGACCTGGCCAGAGAAGCCGATTCCTTCCACCTGCTCTGCAAGGGGTTTGAATTCGATTACGGACCCATCGACAACATCGGCGACCGGTTCCTGGTGCAGACCAATTGCGATGCCCCCAACTTCAAAGTGGTGCTGATCGATCCGGCCAAACCCGAAAAGGAGAACTGGAAGACCGTCATCCCGGAAAAAAAGGAGGTCTTGCAGGGGGCCAATACCGCCGGTGGAAAACTTTTCTGCCATTACCTCAAGGACGTGACCACCCGGATCTACCAGTACGCGCTCGACGGCACCCTGGAGCGGGAGATCGAACTGCCGGGGCTGGGATCGGCCGGTGGATTCGGTGGCAAGAAAGAGGACAAAACCCTCTTTTACACCTTCACCTCCTTCAACTACCCCCCGGTGATCTTCCGCTATGACCTCACCACCGGCAAAAGTCAGTTGTTCCGCAAGGCGGAGATCAAGTTCACCCCCGAGGAATACGAGGTCAAGCAGGTGTTCTATCCGTCGAAGGACGGGACCCGCATCCCCATGTTCCTCGTATATAAAAAAGGTTTGGTCCGGAACGGGCAAAATCCGGTTTACCTGTACGGGTACGGCGGATTCAATGCCAGCATGACCCCCGGCTTCAGTCCGACCAACCTGATTCTGCTGGAAAACGGCGGCATCTATGCCATGGCCAACCTGCGCGGCGGTAACGAATACGGCGAAGCCTGGCACCAGGCCGGTATGCTGGGAAAAAAGCAGAACGCGTTCGATGATTTCATCGCCGCCGCCGAATACCTGATCCGGGAGAGATACACCAACCCCGACAAGCTGGCGATCGCCGGCGGATCGAACGGCGGCCTGCTGGTCGGCGCCTGTATGACCCAACGCCCCGAACTCTTCAAGGTGGCCCTGCCCGCCGTCGGCGTCATGGACATGCTGCGGTTTCACAAATTCACTGTCGGCTGGGGCTGGGCGGTTGAGTACGGTTCCAGTGACAACGCCGAGCAGTTCAAATACCTGCTGGCCTATTCGCCCCTGCACAACCTCAAAGCGGGTGTGAAATATCCGGCCACCCTGGTTACTACCGCCGACCACGACGACCGGGTCGTACCCGCCCACTCGTTCAAATTCATCGCCACCCTCCAGGAGAAGCACAGGGGGGAGAATCCGGTGCTGATCCGCATCGAGACCCGCTCCGGCCACGGCTCCTCCAATCTCTCCAAGGCCATCGAAGCCTCCGCCGATTCCTATGCCTTCGTTTTCGAGAACCTGGGGATCAAGCTGAAATAGACCCCCGTACCCTTATGGGACCAGGGGCGGCTCCATGCCGCCCTTGTGGTCCCCATTGCCTTTTGATTGAGACAACCGTATAATTGAGCTTTGCAAACAGTCGTCTAAAGGAGTGAACCCCATGGATGAACAAACGGTCTGGAAGGGCACCTCGTCGCACATCATCAATACCGGCACCTACCTGCTCGCTTTCCTGGTGGAGACGGGCTTCATCGCCCTGTGGATCCTCTTCGGCCGGGAGATCCGCCAGACCGGCACCCTGGCCTTCGTCGCCGCCCTGATCGTGACCGTCATCCCGTTTCTGGTCGTCCTGATCAAGTGGTGGCAGCTGAAAGCAACGGTTTTTGAAATCACCAGCGAGCGGATCAAGATCACCGTCGGCATATTGAACAAGCGGATGAACACCCTGGAACTCTACCGCGTCAAGGATTTCATCCTGGAGATGCCGTTTTTCCTGCGCCTCTTCCGCCGCGGCACCATCCGCATCATCACCTCCGACCCCAGCAATCCCGAATTGGCTATCGTTGCCGTGCCGAAAGCCAAGCCACTCCTGGACGAAATCCGCCGCTGTGTCGAATTGCGTCGCGACGTCAAAGGGGTGCGGCAACTGGACGTCGATCAGGTGGACGGTAACCCGGCCGGCTGACCTCATTTATCCCGGGACCGACTCGTCCCTTATTTCCCCTCGATCTCCTTGAGCCAGGTGACGACATCGGCCCGGGCCGCCTGGATCACCTCTTTGCCGGCGCGGAAACAGAGCTTCCATTCGGGCGGTTTGGCTTCATACGTTTCGTTCACGAAGAGCTTTTGTTCTCCGTTCTCCCGCAGCTTGGCGGCAAAATCGACGGTGGCACTTAGGTCCAGAAAGGACTTCAGGCGTCGGGCGAGGAGGCGGTTCAGATCGGCGGGAAAGCGGTTCTCCCATTCCTTCAGGCCGGCCTGATGCTCGGCCTGCATCCGCTTTTGTTCCTCGGCCAATCCCTGCTTCATGGCAGTTTGGAGTTCCTGATCTTTTTCCATCTCCTGCCTCTGCTTGATCAGTTCCGCGATCGTCTTTTCCATTTCCTTCCGCTGCTCGGCCGGGAGCTGGGGCAGGGCTTTCTTCATTTCATCGATCATCTTCTGGAATTCGGTCCGCTGGTTTTGCATCTGGCTTTCGGTAGAACTCCCCGGATCGGTATGCGGTTTTTTCTCCTCACGCCAAGCTTGATAAGCCTTCCGAAACCCCTCCGTTCGGGCGAACGACTTGGCCCAGGCGACAAATGAGTGAACCATCGCGATCCGCTCCCCAACCGGCATCTCCTTGAAGGCGCCGGCCAGGATCTCATAGGGGACGACGCCCGAATCGAGCGCATTCAGGGCGTAAACTTGCGCCTCCTCGGCCGAAATCCCGAACCGCTCGAGAAAATCGGCCGGCTTTCCCGCCGCAGAAACCAATCCGCAAAGGAAGACTGATAAAACCATCGCTGTTATCCGTTTCATATGACCTCCGCAAAACACCCCCCGATTATACGGGAAAATGACCCCGGACGCCATCCGCATCTTGCCCCCGGTTTTGCCCGATTCACCCGTCGAAACAGTCCCTTCGTCAATTTCTTCTTGGCGAACGGGGAGAAGCAAACTATGATGAAGGTATCGAATCAAGGAGGAATCGATGAGAACAATGATCATCAAGCTGTTGCTGTTGTTGCTGGGACTGAGCGCGGTCTGGATACTCCCGGCAGCGGATCAGGCATCCGACTTTCCGGCCTGCATCCGTCTGGCTACGGATGTTTCCACCAACGAGCAGGCGGAATCGGTGCTCAAAAAATGCCGGGGATTGACCGCCCAGGAAAAACTTGTCGTGGAGGGGATGGTCCGATTTCAACTCGCCCTGTCCGGCGACGACGCGGCCGTCCAGACCGCTATGGAAGCGAACCGGGCGGCCTGGGAAGCCGCGGCCATGCCCCTGAGCCGGGGATACCTGGGAGGATCGCAGATCCTCATGTCCTGGCACCTGTTCCAATCGGAACGGATGGGGGAGGCGATGGCCCTGATCCAAGAGGGCATGGACAATCTCGACAAGGCCATCGAAGCCGGGCCGGATGAACCGCTGCTGCGGGTGATGCGCTGTGAATGTTACTGGAACATGTCCAACAACTCACCGATCACGCGGTTTGAGACGATCCGGGCCGATGTTGCCGCCATGGAGACGATGGGGAAAAAACTGAATCAGGCCGACACCGCTTTCGTCCATCTCTTCCGAGGTTTCCTGTCGGAAATGGACGGGGACGCGGCCGCCACCCGAAAGCACTTTCAGGCGGCTGTGAAACTTGGCAAAGGCGACGACTCGGCCCAGCGTGCCCAGGAAAAGCTCAATCGGAAATAGTAAGAACTCTTGCCATTTTTACACCAACAGGTAGAATGAGGGTGCATGGTCAAGAAAGCGATCATCGTCCAGTTCATTTTCGTCGGCCTCGCCCTGGTTTTTTTCACTCTGGGACTGCAAAAACTGCCCAATATCCTCATCTACACGCTCATCTACGGGAATCTCCTCTATTGGTCGACTTCCGCCATCTACTACCGGATCAACCTGGCCCCAAAAAAGGCGGGGGAATCCTGGCTTCTCCAAGCTGGAAAATTCATCCTGCCCCTGCTGCTGACGGTACCCTTGGTTACGCTGGCGGGGTCAGCACTGATCTGCCTGCTGTTCAGGTTTTCCTTGACCCAGTTTATGCGGAACGACTATAAACCGGTCTTGTTTACCAACCTGCTGCTTACAACGGGCTGGGCGATCGTGGAGGTCAGTTACCAGTTTTTAAAAGAAAAATTGGAAGTCAGCATCCGCGAGAAGGAGGAGTGGAAACGGCTGCAGATGCGCTCGCAGTTTCAGGCCCTGCAGGCGAAGCTCAACCCCCACTTCCTGTTCAACACCTTGAATACCATGCTGGGATTGGTCCCGCGGGGATCGGAGAAACTGGAGCGGATGATCATCAACCTTTCGGGAATCTACCGGAACATCCTCCGCTTCTCCGACCAGGAGACCGTTTCTCTGGAGGAAGAGCTGGGATTGGTCCGGGAATACCTGGAGATCGAGGCGATGCGCCTGGGAGACCGGTTGCGCTACCGGATCGAGGCCGATGCCCCGGAAGCCGATATCCGCATCCCCCCCCTGCTCATCGAACCGCTGGTGGAGAATGCCGTGATCCACGGCATCGATCCCCTTCCCGAAGGGGGCGAGATC
>Ga0209287_10000346_pt1 | contig 29465 bp, 43 predicted proteins | sample PPLLak3cmMay2015_2_FD_187255 | JGI IMG/M metagenome (GOLD analysis project Ga0209287, IMG submission 187255) | Freshwater sediment microbial communities from Prairie Pothole Lake near Jamestown, North Dakota, USA - PPLs Lake P8 Core (1) Depth... | ecosystem: Environmental > Aquatic > Freshwater... | reverse complement strand
CACGAAACGCCAGGATGAGATTCATGCTCTTTCTTATATAGTGGGTCTAATGGACAAGATATTGCCTGACATTTACTTTGTGAATTTCCAAAGTTACAATAAGCCTCATGATATCCAGATTCCTGATCATCAATATAATGTGGGCAATTTAATTTTAAGGTATTAAATAATTCAGTTTCTCTTTTAAGATTTTCTCTAGCAACTCTATGTTTTCCCAATGAAGCCATTATTTCGATTTCACTTTTTGAGAGCATTTAACTATCCTTTCAAGTTTTAAGATGGTGGAGGCGGCGGGAGTCGAACCCGCGTCCGCAATTGTTCAACTGTTGATACTACACTCATAGTTGCTCTTTAAGTTACAATTCTAGTACATGTAAGCAACAAACCGTCCTAGAAAGGGTCTCACTGTGGTCTTAACCTTTCATCCCAGTAAGCAAGATGAAGGAGCAATCCTCTAGTCGTCGCCCTATCTTATCTCGAGGATAGAAGAAAAGTAGGACGCAAGCTGCTCTTAGGCAGCGAGAGCTACAGCGTAGTCGTCTGCAGTTACATTTATGCCATTGAGGTTAACGTGAACACAATGACTTTTCACGGAGTGCATCTCGAGCCTCTTCAACCACGTCGAAACCGTATCGCCCCCTTGATTTACTGTTTGTTCTAAGATAACTCAATTTCTAATACAAGTCCTCCCAAATGACCTGGGGCATGACAAATAGAAACTATTTTAGAAATAGTTCCATCTGTTGCTTTAACCCAGTCACCAACTAATGGCCTACAAGTAAGCATACACGGCCAATTTTTTGCTTGCAGTATATCTTTTTTTGAAAAACAGTAAACTTCTATCATTTTTATTTCCTTATTGTAAATTCATGTTTTGAGTATGGTAATAATAAATATGATATGTACTTTTCTTGCCTATTATAATACTTTGTAACTTCAAATTTGGTATATATTTTATCTTTACAATCTTTTGGAAAAGACCAAGCCCAATTTCCATCTACAAATAAAACTCTATTATCATATTCAATGCGTGTAAAATGTGTTGCGTCAACTAGAGTTTGTTCAGAATACCATTTTTCATTTTTATTATTTCTACTTTTAAAAGTGAAGATACCAATTATAGTTCCTATTGTTAATAATAATCCTGGAATAGCGGCAATAGCTTTTATATCTGATGGAGCATAAATTAGTGTGCTAATAAATATAGGTCCAAGAATAATATACATTATTGCTAATAATATAAAAAATTTTTTGTATTCTGAGTTTAAAGTCATTAGCAACCCTATTTTTTTCCTCTATTTGTAGAAGAAACAAATTTTGGTTTTTCTTCTTTTGAATTTATTTCACCTGTGCATTGACACCTTAAACAACATTGAGTATTTCCTTTAGAGCCTTCTTTTTTTCCAGTTCCACCGCAATCAGGGCAAGTTGCCATATTAACTCCTTTAAAAAGTTGGTGCCCGAGACGAGAATCGAACTCGTACAGCCCTATGGACCGAGAGATTTTAAGTCTCTTGCGTCTACCAGTTCCGCCACCCGGGCATTTTTGTTAGTCTATAAATACTTGATCATGTAAATTAAATTGTTCCATTTTAAATCTTTGTCTTATATCATAACAAAATCTTATTTTAACATATTTTAGATTTTCATTAAAAAGCTCCATTGGAAGTTCATATGCCATGTTTGTTTGCATATTTACTAAAAGATATTTATTTTTAAATAAAACCTTTTTAAAATCTTCAATTGGTGCTTCATAATCTACTACAAAGAAATCATTTGTGAATATAAACCACAGTACTCCAGATATTAAACAAAAAAGTCCCATCGACCCAATAAATATTATATCGGTAATATGTTTTTCTTTAATTATTCCATAAATACTTAACCAGGTAAAGAAAATTCCTACCAATGAAAATGTTATTGCAGCAACCATTTCTTTCCAATTTATTTTCAATGTAATTTCCTTTCTTGTGGAGCCTTCGGTCGGACTTGAACCGACGACTTCTTCCTTACCAAGGAAGTACTCTGCCGAACTGAGTTACGAAGGCTAATTTAACCTATTGAAAAACTAACCATGTGAGCCACTTGTTTTGGCTTCACACACCCAATATATTCTTGTTTTGTTGGATTCCATTTAAACCACATTTCTTTTAATACAGTCGGATAAAGTCCTGGTTGTAATTGTTCAATAATACAATAGTTATATATGGTTTCATGGATGTCTCCATAATTTCCTCTAACAATATCAATTGCTTCCATTTCTTCTTTAACCACTGCAACTGTTCTTGTTTTCGGAATTCCTTTTCTAAAATACATTGATGTAATTGTGTAATAGTATTCATCTTGAATCCAAAAGAAACTATATTCTGATAAAGCTAAACCATCATGATATGACTTTAGCATTATTTCTAATTTATCTTTTATTCTGTTAAATGGAGTTGATGGAATTCCATTTTCATTTAAACTTGAATATCCATGACTCCCATTTTCAACCTTTACTCTACATGAAAATAGTTCTTCAAACACTAGTCCTTCTGGTTTTTGGACTTGTTTTTCACAGGTTAAGATTCCTTGCCCAACTTGTAACATTTTCATTGGACGCTCCCATTTAATCATAACTCTAACAAATTCAGACATTTCTTTTTCCTTTTTTAAATGGTAGCTCAGAAGGGAGTCGAACCCTCATGGACTTTCGCCCACCAGATTTTGAATCTGGCGCGTCTACCAGTTTCGCCACCGAGCTAAGTTACATATCCTCAATTCCAGCAATCATATTATAAAAGTCTGTTGCTGTTGGGTTTTCCACAATACAAGAAATTAAGCTTGAATCTGTCATTCCAAATCTAAATGGAGTTCCTGATAAAGCATAAAGAGCTTCTCTATAAACAAATGGTTGCTCTGATAATATCTTTGTATAAAAATCTTTAGTAGAAGCTATTGCTGTTACAAACTCAGTGTCTTTTTGTGCAACATAATAAGTATTCATAACTTCAGTAATATTATAAAGTATGTACCCACCAGCTATTTTTTGATATAAATGTCTGACAAATTGTGTTACCATATATTGCATATCAACATGTGACATAATTTTTGGAATAACAAATGGATTATTTTTTAGTGATGCAAATTTTTCAAGGCATCCCATTGCTTCCTCAAATGATGTAACTAAAATTTTTTCTGGAATACTATTTAGTTCAGGTTTATAAAATAAACAAGTTGAATATCTTCCGAACATTACTTCCCAAAGAATATGTCTGGAAGGAGATAATGTTACGCTTGTTGATGTAATAAATTGATTTGATTTTATATTTTCTAAAATTCCATCCGGAATGTCATTATGCCCGTAGATATGAAATCTCCCCATTATGTTTCCTCATCTGTTAATTCTCTAAATTGTTCAATGTGATATCCAGAATATAATTTTCCAGTTTTACTTCCGATGAATACTCCATGCCCTTTCATATTTGGAATTTCACCTAAGTATATAAGCACATCATCTTTAAACTGCATTTTATTTTCATATTTTTCACTTATTTTAACTAAAGCTAGTTTTCTCATTTAGACCTTTTAAAAAGTTGGCAGCTCCGCCTGGATTCGAACCAGGGAATACTGGATCCAAAGTCCAGCGCCTTTCCGCTTGGCTACGGAGCTACAGAGTTGAAACCCATTTAAATACTGAAATAATTACTGCTAAAAATGAAATATATATGATTGATAACATTAATATTGCTGGCATTCTATTTCCATAAGGGTAGAACGCTTCTCTAAAATCATATTTATTATTACACATATTTCGACAACATGCGGATACTAAACATTTTTTGCATGGGTCTTTTACAAAAAGAGCTCTATGTAAGTTTATTATCACGATGATACCTGCTTCTCCGCGCATTTTAAACCTTAATAATATAACCAAGCTCTTTAAGAGTTATAAACCCTCCAGCAACAGCAAGTATAATACAGAAAACTTTAATAGATACATTAGTAAAGTTACTGCTCTTCCAAATAATAGCAAAGAATATAAAGAATATAGTACTTAATATGTTATAAATTGTCTGATCCAACATTGGGTATTGCTCCTTCCTCTTTTAAGTATTTCATTCCAACTCGTAACTCATCATTAGTAGCCACAAATCCTTCAATGTCTTTATATCCTGCTTCTGTAATATGGAGATTTGGGGCAGGAACTAATCCTTTTTCATATAGATCTGTATATACTTTCAGAGTATATAAAACTATTTTTTGTTGGTGTGTTACTTCAGTTTTTTTCTTAGAAGCAAGATAAATGACTTTACCCATATTCGTCTTCTTTCTTGTCCCTTATGTGTTCGTAAGTATTTTCTGCTGACATTATTAGTTCTATTGGATTTTGTTTAGTCTTTCTAACAATATCAGCAATATCTTGTGTAAAATAGATGTCTAAATTATTTTTCATTTGTTCTGCTTGTTCATAGCACATTCTACTACATGTTGGTCTAATCAAGCAAGTATGACATATTGAATCAGGATGTTCTTTCAGTCCTTTTCTCATTTGGTTCACTTTAGAAAGATGGCGCCCGTTGCAGGAATTGAACCTGCTACCGTCTGATTAGAAGTCAGATGCTCTATCCGATGAGCTAAACGGGCATTTGATTAGATTATCGTTGCTGGTGTTCCGGTCTTTGTCTGAAAACCGGATATAATGTTAAGGTTAATGCGAGGTATAATGATGCAGATATAATTCCTGAGTAGTCGGGTTTATACATTGAAGAAATTGATAGATAAATAAAAACAAACCACATCATAAATTTCATTTAATTTCTCCCTTGAAAAGTTTGGTACCCCCATGAGGATTTAAACCCCAGTATCCGGATCCGTAGTCCAGTGCTCTATTCAATTGAGCTATGGGGGCAAGAAAGAGTGGAGCCACCAGCAGGAATCGAACCCGCGACAACCTGATTACAAATCAGGCGCTCTACCTACTGAGCTATGGTGGCTCAAAATAAAAGGCTCCATATAGCAGCCAGAAGTGCTAGGATGCCAGAGAGTGAGCAAACACTTAACCTGGGTTTTTACTATCTTCGACTAGTTGGCCTTTCGGTTATCCAGTTTCCGATTGCTTAAACCTTGACCCTAAAGACTTGAAAGCCCCTTTTATCGACGTGGGCAGTCTTAGACTTGAGTCATAAACGCTTGAGGCTTAATATGGGCTACGAACCCGTCTCTGAAGATCGTTATCAGCGATCTAGCCATTGTATAGTATCATCTATATCGTCGATGAATTTACGCTCTCTTGTTTCCGCTTTTTTACACTATAGAAGCCAAACTTTGTTATAACTCAACCAACTCTGTTGTAGCGTTGATAACTTCTAATCTTGAATCAATTGCATGATAAAGATCATCCCATGCTCTTTGTCCTTGAGTCTTTTCTGACTCATTATAGAACTTTTCAACAATGGGAGCCTTTTCACTGCGGCCTAAATGAGATGTTGATCTTGATCTTGCCTGATTATCATTCAAGGCGTTGAATGTTGCAACCATCAACTTGGCCAATGATCTTTTCAATACCAGCATCTCACTGATTGAATATGTAATACCATTGATCTCAACCATTGTTTTCAAATTGGTATATTCAATTCTTTGCTTCAACTTCAAATAGGTGTCAACCAAATCAGCGTTAGCTTGAATTAGACTTTTAATCTCTTTTGCTTGGGCATCCTTTGTACCGAAGTGAAGTCTCTCGGTGTCTGGCAATGCCGCATATTCATTGATCTGAAGTGTGTTCTTCCCGATTCTTTTAATAATGACCTTCAATTCTTTCATTGCTTCGATGAGCTTCATTTACTTCTTTTCCTTTCTTAGTCTTGAGATTGTTTGAAAAATGGTGCCTGGGAGGAGACTTGAACTCCTAAAGGGTTGCCCCCGCAAGCTCCTAAGGCTTGTGCGTTTGCCAATTTCGCCACCCAGGCATGATTACTTTGGAATAAATTTAATTTTTACAGGACCTTTGGATTTCATTAAAACAACAGAATCTCCAGAAGAATTTGTTAAATATACTGAGTCAGCATCATGAATAAATTTAATAATTTCGCTTATTGCATCAGTAATATCTTCAAATTTTTCAGCTGGTTTTTGAAGTTCTAAATCTATAAGATCTACCCAATTCCCATCAATATATTGAACTAATCTTAAAAGACCATCCAATTGCATTAAGTGTTTCCTTTCTTAAAAAGTTGCGTTGAGGGAATCCCGATGCTCCACCCTCTCTTCTCGCCCCTCTTTTCAGAGCTAGTAACGAAGCGAGCGTGCAATTTATGGATCGTGTCTAAATACACCAAACGCTTGTTAAAAAGGATGGTCGGGGATCGGGGAGTTGAACCCCGAGCTTCCCGGCCCCAAACCGGGCGTCTTACCATCAAGACCTATCCCCGACAAAATAGTTTCATAGTATTATTTGTTCTAATTTATTTTATAGAAAAGACAGACTTTAAATAAGAAACGAACTGTGGATTATCACACATAGTTTTGCCTGGAGCATTTGAAATTTTAGCAACAGGTTGTCCATTACATCTAACCATTTTTATAACAATATCAAGTCTTGTATCCTTTCCAGTATCGTTTGTTAAATTTGTGCCGATACCAAAAGAGACATTGATAAGGTTATGTAATTCACGATAAATACTCTTTGCTTTTTCAAAATTTAAATTATTGCTAAAAATGATAGTTTTAGTTTTTGGATTTATTTTTCGGTAAATATAAAAGTTAATAATCTTATGACCAAAAGCTATAGGATCTGGCTCTGAATCTTCACGAACCCCATCAAATAATTTGTAGAATAATGGGTCATCAAAGTCTTTTAGAAAGGCTTCAGTGTTAATTGTATCAGCTAAAGCATACCCCAAATCTCCACGATATACTTTAACCCAATTTTCAAATGCCATCTTTTGAGATTCAATAAGTCTATAATTAAGTTGCTGATGTCCCTGTATAAACATATGAGACATTGTTCCAATTGGTGTTACATTGTGCTTTTTTGCAAGATATAGATTGCTTGTTCCAACGAAATTTTTTGGTAAATTTTTTGCACAAAATTGAACAACTGAATCATGAAGAAAACTACAAGCTCTTCTCCGGGTTCCAAAATCAGCAAATTTAAAGTCAGGAGGAAGATTGATAGTTTTTTCATTCAATCTGCTCATTGCTTGATTGTGCCAAAATGCATCATGCCCATTTATTAATGCATACTGTTCACTGATTGCATAAAGGATCGGCATTTCAAAAGGCATTGCATTAAACCATGGCCCTGAAATTTTAATTATAAGATCTTTTCCTTCTGGATACATGTAAATCATTGTTGGGTCAAATCTAAAATATTTCAAAAAATTGAGATACTCAGCACTAAAATATCTAAGACTTCTCATATAATCATATTCATCTTTTGTAAGAGAAACTGCTTCTAACCTTTCAATGTATTCTCGTAAATATGTAGAAAAGGAAGATAAATCAACTCCTTCGGTTCTACATCTGAACTCAAATACAACAGGGACAGTTGAATACCCAAGCTTCATAATTGCTTGTTGTTGTGTAAATGTGTATTGGTCGGTATCTAACAAACTCATGAACATTTAACTGTTTCTCCTTTCGTTTGGATTCCAGAAAAAAATAATAAATTTATTTATTACTGCCTGAGTTAGGATGTAATATTTATTACACCCTAACTCTTTATTGAGTGTGGTAAAACATGCAGGGGACAGATTCTAGGAAAGTCAACCGGAAACATTTCCCAGCTTACTGTCTATCAGATTTAGTTCTGCAGAACCCCTATCTGATAATAGGTTGAGCCTTGCAGCAGCCAACGGAAGCGCCAGCCATAAACGACTGGTTTCACCCCCAAGCAGATAACCGAGGAATTCCCCCGGAGACCACCCGACCCGCCACAACACTCCATCGCTATTCTCCAGCAATCCCTTTGCGCACGCTTTCTTTGAGATAAGGGAGATGCTACCCTGCAAGACTTTAAATTCTTTATTATAGACTTCTACAGCACTGATGCTGCTTTGAATGAAAAGATATAGGTGGTTCTTGTTTTACTTAAACCATTTGGCGATAGACCAACCGGTGGCTAAACCAACTGAGCCAACTGCCAGTACCATCTTCCAGCTTAAGTAAACAACTACTGTAACTACTGGTAATGCAAACAACATTCTGGTTCTCCTTTCTTAAATTGAAAAAATAAAGCAAGTATTATCTTACTTCAGATATTAATATATATAGAAGTTGAAAGTTAAAATTAGAACAAATTCCTGAAATCGAAAAATATGTAAGAGGATAATTTTTGTATTTGGAACAAAATATAAATCGAATAGTAAGGAGAATTTTAAGAATGAATGTGATTGTTGCACCTCATCCAGATGATGAAATAATTGGTTGTTATAAGGTTTTAATGGAATCCAAAAAGTGTATGATTATATATGATGGTGAAACTTTAATAGATCGAAGAGAAGAAGCTATGAAGTTGAAAGATGAGTTTAATCTATATGGTTTTGGACAACTATTTTTAAAGTCTATTCCTTCTAATTTAATGACCCCTGAAAATACATTTTATTTTCCTGACCCAATTTATGAAACTCACCCATTACATAGACAATGGGGAAATCTTGGTGAATCTCTTGCAAGAACTAAAATGAATGTAATTTTCTATACTATCAATAAACTCACTCCATATATTCAAGAATTAAATTCTACTCAAATTACTGGAAAGGAAGAACTATTAAATAAAGTATATTCAAGTCAAAAAACTCTATGGGAGTATGAGAAAAAATATATCCTTTTTGAAGGATATTGTAAATGGATTTTTTAGTAACGTATTTTTCTGATTTTTCTTTATTAGGTATGATAGTTTTAATTTTAACTGTTATAGCAATGTATCTATTAGGGTTAAAAGAAAAGTTTTCATATGTTGTTTTTACAGTATCACAAGTAATTCAAATTTATATTTTTTATGATAAAAGACAAGGGTTTCTCATTTTAACAATGATAATTTTAATAGCCTTAAATATCGTTAACTACTTTAAGTGGGAGAGATCTAATGGTTCAAAAAATGAGAGTGGAATCTTATGATGGAAAATCTAAAATAGTTGCTGAGTTAGATGTTGTTAAACAAATATCGCAGAATAAAGTTATTGTTCATCTTTTCGCTGATTTTTATAAAGAATTAACTTTTCAACCAGATGAGAAATTTTGGAAAGTAACAAAGGAGGACGTAGATGGAAGTACTATCCATTAAAGATCAACCAAATGGAAATGCAATAGTGGAACTTGAAATGACAAAAGAGGAACAAAATGTTTTCCTTGAAATTGGTTTAATGCATTGTTTAAAAGAAAGTCTGAAAAACTTTGAAGAGGAATTAGAGAATAATGAGACTAATCTTCGTCCCTCAATACCCGAGTAATTTAAGATATCAAGAATGGTGGTATTCTGAGTTTCCAAGAGAGTTTAGAGCTAGAGGTTTTGATGTTCTAAAACTAGGGGACAAATATTTATCAACTACTCAAAGAGCTGATGCACAAATGTTTTCCCCAATTGATGAAGCTATTAAGTTTGAATGTGAACAGATAAAAGAGTTTTCTAGTTTGAAATTATATGATGATGATATGTTATTTCTAGCAGACATTAGTTTTCCAGGGTTGTTTTCTAATATTTTGTTTCATAAAAGATGTAGAAAGAATTTTGTTTTCTGTCATGCAACATCTATTAATAATTTTGATTATTATGCTCCAGTTAAAGTTCCTAAGTTCAATATAGAAACATATCAATCAACAATGTTTAAAAAGATTTTTGTTGGTAGTTTTTATCATAGAGATAAGTTAATTAATGCTTCGAAAGAATTACATTGGCATAATACTGTAGTAACAAGATTGCCATATCCACCATTTCCAATTGTAAGAAATAAAAATAAAATACATTTTTTATGTTCAGCGTCTAGACCAACAAAACAGAAAGTAAATTTAGATTTGGAAATTGAGATTGAAAAGTTAACCGGAAGGCAAATCTATAGAATTAATGCAGATTCTTGGAATGAGTATTATAATGATTTAGCTGTATCAAAATATTTATTAATTACTTCATCAGAAGAAACATTTGGGTATCAAGTTGTTGATGCGATTCTTAATGGGTGTATTCCAATAGCTCCAAATGCATTTTCGTATCCTGAATTATTGCCAGAAACTCATTTGTATCCACCAAAAGCTGGGGCAAATAAAATTATAGATGTTATAGATAATGCAAAGGATTTGCCAGAACTAAAATGTAAAAGAGAAGTAGAAATGTTTTATGATAAATTGGTTTACGAAATGAGGGAATAATGCCATACAAAACCTTTTTTGGTTGGTTGTTCGACGGTGACAGAAACAGTAAAATCCCATCACCTAGAACAGATGATAATGGAAAAACAATTGTCCCAGATATTTTAAAATATAATAGTCCAATAACTCATACCTATGTAGTTTCAATTTTTCTTCGTCATGCTCCTCTTACATTATTTTTAAATGAATATTTTAATGATATTAATTTGAGATATTTGGAAAGAGAAGATCTGTTTTATTTCATTAAAAAATGTGTATGTGATTTTAGAATAAGAAAGAATGATACGGTATTTTACCCAAGAAAAGATAGACAAAAATTATATGAAATATTAAGAGAAAGAACACCTTATTTAAAAGACAATGATATTTTCTTGTTATGTGATATTATTGAAAAAGCAGAAGATAAAGATCAAATTTATAGTACATTAGGAATAGATATGCCAAAAAAAGAAAAGATTAAATTAAAACCAAAAAAACAAATCAAAGGCGAAAAAATTCCTTTGAAGGACTTCCTGGAGAAGCACTTCTCCATAATGACTATATGAAGAAGTGCTTCTCATCCAGGATGCGGGGTGTTACGCCTTCTTGATCTGTTCGGCTAAAGATTTGGAAATGACCGGGTTGAAGCGCTTTTTCTCCGGAGCAGCAGCAGGCTTGTCGGTGGTCTTGAAACCGTAGCCGCGGCACGCCTTGCAGCGATCTGCGCTGGCGACCTTCGCCTTTTTCATGCTCTTGCGCTTGGTTCCCTCGCCCAGGCATGTGATGCATTTCACTTCGGCCTTGCCAGTGCCCTTGCATGTCAGACACTCGACCTTGGTTGTTACCTCGGCGTCTTCCGGCTCTCCGTCCTTGAGATCGTGATGATACTTGCCTTCCCCGTTGCAGTCCTTGCAGGCGATGATCAGGTTGCCGGAACCTTTGCAGGTGCGGCAGTCTTCAACGATCTCCTCACGCTCGAACAGAAAGATTTTCCCCGTGCCAGAGCATGACTCACACTTGTCGGGGATCGACGGGGTGATTCTGAAAAAACGCTTGGGACTCGCGGCCATCTGTTTCTCGACCTCGTTTTTGACGAGGATGTCCCGGGCCTGAAACAGGTCCCTTGCTGGCTTCTCTCTGCCGGTAAAAAGTTTGTGAAATGACTCGATCACTGTTTCGGCCGTGATCTGCTTCCCGCTCAAGTCGAGCACCTCCAGGCAATCAAACGCTTTGTCTCTGGCATCTCTTTTTCCTTTCATAGTAAGTGGTTTAAAAAAATTTGGGTTTGAACTGCTTTTCAAATATTAATATATATAGAATATAATATTTTAAATGGTAACAAAATATAAATTTGACAGGAGGTTTGATGTACTCAGTAAAAAACTCTTTTGCGAATTGTTCAAGGTGTGATCTTTTAGACTGCCCGTCATGCATTTTAGAAACAAATTGTGAGAGTGATTTGACTAAAGTTGATGTAATATTTATAGCTGAAAATCCAGGAAAAGAAGAAGTTAAAAAAGGTGTTCCTTTAATTGGTAAAGCTGGAAATATGTTTCGTAAGTATTTTGAAAAATTTGGTTTGAATAAAATGCATTATCTTTTAACCAATGTAGTGTTATGCCAAACATTAAATCCAGATGGAACTACAGGAAACCCAAGTGATGAAGTAATAGAATTATGTAAAGTAAATTGTATGAATTTAATTAGAACTTGTAATCCAAAGCTGGTTGTTTTAATGGGTGCAAGTCCAATGTCAGCATTTGGTATTGCAAAAAGCGGTATAACAAATATTCATGGAAATATATTTGATTGGGAAGAATATAAACTAATGGTTATAGTTCACCCATCATTTGTTAATAGATCATCTTCAATTTGGGAACCAAAATTTGAAGAGGCGATGGCAAAAATTTCTGAATATATGAGCGGTAAAAAAATTAAAATTGAAAAGAAAGAAGAACATACAATCGGCAAAGGAATTTATAGATATAAGATTCCTGAAAAATTTTATACTGATGAATATAGATTAGTGGATGTTCAATTTTTAAATAAAACTAACCAAGTATTGTATATTTTTAGAGATAAAAATAATAATAAGGTGTATCATAGGGAAGATGATACGTTTGTTTACTATAGAGTCCCGGAAGGGGTTGCAGCTAAAAAATTGATGCCGTTTGATCAACTTGAACAGGTATCAGTAAAGTATAAAGATAAAGGACAAATCTCACATGATTTAGCTTATGAAAGTGATGTTAAGATTGCTACCAAACATGCAATGGATTATTATTTTTATAACCAAGCTGAATGTAAAAAGGTTCAAGGAAATATTTTATTTTGTGATATTGAGGTAGATACTGGGAAACTTAGAGTATTTCCAAATCAAAAAGAAGCTAAGTTTCCTATCAATATGATCAGCACAATTTATAATGGCAAGAGAACTTTATATGTTATTGATAATAAAACAGAACCTATTCAACAAATTGAAGGAGTTCAATTTAAAATATTTACTGCTGAAAAAAGATTACTAGATGAGTTCATTAAAGATTTTAAAAGAAACGATCCAGATTTTATTTGTGGGTGGAACTTAATTAACTTTGATATGGATTATATCTATAATAGATTAGAAAAAATTGGAATCCCGCATTCTGCATTTTCAAATTTTGGTGAGTTTTATGTTGATGGATCAAAATATATTTGTCATATTCCAGGAACAGTTGTTCTTGACCAAGAGTTTTTATATAAATCATTTACATTTACAAAGATGGAAAATTATAAGTTAGGGTTTATTAGTCAACATGAATTAGGAGTTTCAAAGATTCAATTACCATTACCATTTAATGAAATGTATTGGAAAATGTTAAACAAAACAATTGAGTATAATATAAGAGACTCTGATTTGCTTGAAAAGTTAGAGCAAAAGTTAGCCCATATTAACTTGTTGAATGAGTTAAGAATCATTTGTAATACAAGTTTTGAAGGGACATCATCATTTGGTCAGATTGATTCAATGATGGTTTCATATCTAAAGAATAAAGGGTTTGCCTCAAAGAGTAGTGATCCACATATTACAAAGGAACAATATCCAGGAGCATATGTATTTGAACCAAACCCAAATGTTTATGAGTGGATTACAGATTTCGATTTTGCATCTCTATACCCAAGTCTGATGATCACATATAATATTGGAATTAATAGTTTTATTATGAAAACAGAAGACCCTCATTTAGGTTATGAACTTGCATATTGCCCTGATAAACTTCCTGAAAAGATTAAATTAATATATGATCCATTATTTGAAAAGAAGCATATTGAAGTTACAAGAGAACAGTTATTTCAAAAAATTAAAGATAAAAATTTGGTTTATACAATCAATGGGTGTTTCTTTTTGCCTCATAAGCAAGAGTTTTCAGTTTTTGGTGAAGTAGTTGACATGTTAATGAAGTCTAGAGGCGAATATAAAAATAAAATGTTTTCAGCTATTGAAAAGAAGGATAAGGATTTAGAAAATTTTTATTATACAAGACAGTTGGTTTATAAAGTGTTAGCTAATACTCTATATGGGGTTGTAGCAAATAAAGCATTTAGATTCTTTGATACTTCTCTTGCTTCAGCGATTACGTTAGCAGGGCAAGAAGCATTAAAGACTTCTATCATTGAAGCTGATGCATTTATGAGAAGCATTGATACAGGAAAACCATATGTTTCACCAAAACAATTGACAAAGGAAGAAATGTTTGCGGATCCTGATACTCAACCAGAGTTATATAGACTTCCTGACCGTAGTCATGATTATATTGTAACTGGAGATACGGATTCAATCTTCTGTTGTTTTGGAAGTATGAAAAGAGAAGTCAGCGTAGAGAATATTCAAAAGTGGTGTATTGATGTAGAAACCTTTTTAAATAAAGATAAGATTGTTGAAGTAGTTAAGAAACATAATGGAGATTTAGAATTTAATAGATTAAAATTGAAAAATGAGTTAGTTATTTCCAGAGGATTATTTTTGGCTAAAAAGCGTTATGCAATTCGTGTAGTTGCTCAAGAAGGAAAAACTGTTGATAAGATTAACTACATGGGAGTAGAAATTAAAAGATCAGATTATCCAAGTATGTCAAAAGAGTTTTTAACTGAGCTATCACAGATGTTATTGAAATCTGATAAAGTATCATTGAAAAAATTATTAGAGTTTGTAAATATTAAAGAAAGAGAGTTTAGAAGATTAATTCAAGAGGGTGATAAAAGAGTATCAAGACCAGTAGCCTATGGAAAGAAATTTGATGATTATAAGACAATTCCTCAAGCTGTAAAAGCGATGGAAGCATGGAATAGTATTATGTATGATATTCATAAAACTGGTGCTAAGGCATATATGTATTGGGTATCAGGTCTTGATTTAACTAAGGCTCCACAGAATGTTATAGATAATTATCAGAAGTTTGTTAAGTCTGGAAAAAAGTTAGAGGTAATAGCGATTCCAGATGATGAAGAAAGACTTCCAGATTATTTTATTATTGATATGCAGGCATCTTTAAAGTTTTCATTTACAGACAGATATGAACTATTATTGAAGCCTTTATTGTTGGATGTAGAAAGGAAAAGAACACAGGTTTTGACCTTTTAATTTTTAGAACAAAATAATGTCGAAAGGATAGTATAATGGAAAAATCTGTAAAAATCATTGAGAATTTTGTAAGTTGGCAAGGGGAAGGACCAGACTCTGGTCGTAGGATGATCATCCTTAGATTTAAAACCTGCAATAAAAAATGCCCTTGGTGTGATACATCAGTTAAGATGAGAATCACAGCAGAGGCACCACACCTATTATCTGATATTCAACAATCAATTTATCTTGCTCAAGCGGGAATTATGATTACCGGTGGTGAGCCGACTGTTGACAGACATTATGGTGAATGTTTGAGTTTATTAAATGATTTAGTATATCCTCTAGCAAATGTTGAAAGTAATGGATATAGATTATCTAAATTGATTGATGAAGTTGATCCAAATAAACCAGTTCATTATATTTATTCTCCAAAGATTTTTGATGATGATGATTATGATACAGCTTTGGATTTGTCTAGTAAATTTGTTAAAAATCCAAATGTATTTTTCAAGTTAGTTTATGATGGCAGTAAAATTATGGATGAGTTTATGCTTCAGTTGGATGAAATATTTTCAATTCAATCATCCAGTCAGTTTTTAAACTCACAAAAAGTATGGGTGATGCCCGAAGGAACAAGCGGAGCAAATCTTATTATGAACTCTGGTAAAGTATTTGATATTTGTGAGCAGTATAATTTTAATTTCTCGTCAAGAAATCATATCATATATGGTTTCGTTTAATGAAAGGTGGTGAAAAGAATTGATGGCAAGTTATCATAAGTATTATCATCCTGATGAAAATATGGGAATTTGTGTAGTTAAAAGAGAAGGCGAAAATGATGAAGACCTTCTAAAAAGATTCAGGAAAAAATTTTCAAAGAGTGGAATTATTAAAGAGTTGAGAGATAGAGCTTATTACGAAAAACCAAGTGATAAGAAACGAAGAAAAAAATCCCAGTCTATTAGAGCTAGAGAAAAAGATGAGATAAAAGAAATGGAACAACAGAAGTATAAATTCAAGAAAAAATTCGATCAACGAGATCCGAAGGGAGACAAGAAAAATGATTAAAGCAGTTGATGATAAGATTATTGTTGATGTTATGAGACCTTCAAAAACTAAGGGAGGATTGCTTTTACCTTCTACATCCAGTGAACCACAGTCTTATGGTAAGGTAAATAGCGTTGGTGATGCGATTACAACAATTAAGCTTGGCCAAATTCTAGTTTTTCATCCTAAAGCTGGAATGGATATGGTTATTGGAGAAAGATTGCTTAAAGTATTAAAGTATAATGAAATTTATGGAATTCTACAAGATAAAGATACTGAAGATCTATTAGACATTATTACTATTGGTAAGGGAAATACATAAAAGGAAGAAGGTGATTTAATTGTCTTTAAATTTGCAGTTCATCGAAGCAAGAGATTTAGGTGATGCATGGTTTCAAACTCTTTATCGAATTTTAGAACATGGTAGTGTATTCAAAATTGATAGGGGGTCATATGAAGGGCAAAAAAGATTGGAATTTGATTGGGTTAATATTCGCGTTAAAAATCCGGGAGCAAGGCCTTTACTTCCACAGATTGAATCCCACTATAATATTCCAAATCCTGTTGCTGATGATTATCTTGATGAATATTTACCTTATTTAATGACAGGTGATTTAAAACCTGGTGAATCTTATACTTATGGATCAAGAATGAATAAAGCACTAACTCCTGGTGCTTGGAATAAATTTTATAATAGAGAAGAATATAAAGATATTTTGATCCAAGAAGAAGAAGTGTGGAAAAGTAAGAATATTTTTATTGAAGATTACTTTTTAAGCCAAGTTGAATTGTTGATTTGGACATATAAAAATAAAGGCCATAGAAACAATCAAATGATTCTTCAAGTTGGGCAACCAACTGATATGCTTCTAAAAGACCCTCCATGTTTACGTCATATTGATACTAGAATACAAGATGGAAAACTTCATTTCTATCCGTATTTCAGATCATGGGATTTATGGGGAGGACTGCCCGCTAACCTTGGCGGAATACAATTAATGAAAGAATATATTGCGAATGAGATTGGAGTCGAAGATGGTGAAATAATCGCTTCAAGTAAAGGATTACATTTGTATGACTACTCATTCGATCTTGCAAAGTGTTTAAGAATGCGGGATGATATGAAGTTAAAAGGAGAGTAAGTTATGTCAACTGTTATAGCAATTAAAGATAAAAATAAAGTATGGATGGGATGCGATAGTTTTGCAACTACAGATAATGGTGAAAGAAGACCAATTGGGAATGAAAAAGTATTTAGAAATGCGAAATACTTAATTGGATTTATTGGAAGTGTAAGATCAGGACAATTACTTGATCCTCATTATTTTAAACCACCTGTTAATGTTTTAGATTTTACAACAAAAGTTATTGTGTTATTTAAAACATTTGGAGCTTTAGTTACTACAGACACACAAGTATTACAACAAGAAAGTAATATGGTAATTGCTACTAAAGGTGGTAATTTATGGGAGATATTAACTGATTTTCAACTAAATCCTATACCAGAATATACTAGTATTGGGTCAGGATCATTATTTGCATTTGGATCATTATATACAAGTCAGGGAACAGGCATGTCTCCAGCAGATAGAATTATGAAAGCATTAGAAGCAGCAGCTTATTTCGATGTATCAACAGGTCCTCCATTTAAAGTTCATTCAATTTGATTTTGGAACAAATACCTAAATAAAATAATAGAGGTGCGTGAATGGTGAAAAGTGGTTATGTGTTAGCTGGTTTTGAAACTTTAACAAGTATAGTGGGAAATTTTGTCTTGGGTTTAAGAGAAAGATTTACTGATAATTTTACGCCAGCAGACATCTCTAGATTTTTATCTAGCACATGCTCAGGTTTCTTACACTCTTATGGGCAAAATTTCCCAAATAAAAAGAAGTATGATAAGTATAATGCGAATGAAGCATTGATGTATAAACGATGCAGAGACATGGGGATTTTTGATAATTGCACTTTTATTGTTGATAGCGGTGGGTTCCAGATTTCTACTGGGCAATTGAGTAGAGCGGAATCAGATTTGTTGTATCATAAATATTATGAGTTTTTAGAAGAATATCCAACTGTTTATGATAAGGCATTTATTTTAGATGTTCCACCTGGACCTGGGTGTGAAATATTTAAAGATTTTAAAGATGTCTATGATTTGAATTTAGAATCTTATCAAAGAGCTAAAAACTTACCAGAAGAAATTCGTAAAAAGATTATTTATGTTCATCACTTCAGAACTCCTATGCTTTGGGATATTTACACCAGAATATTAAGAGACCATGATATGTTTAATTCATTTGAGTATCATGGAACAGGTGGTATCGTTGCAAACATGGCAAGTGATATGTCAATCCCATGTATTATTTATGTCCTTCCTTTGATTCCCCTTATTAATGAGTGTAAAAAATTCGGTAGGAAATATCTTAACTTTCACATTCTCGGTGGTGCAAATTTTAGAGATGTTATGTTTTATGAGTTATTTAAAGAGTGTATCAAAGATGTTCATGATATAGATTTAAATATTACCTATGATTCATCTAGTCCTTATAAACAAGTTATGCATGCTAGATTTGTATATAGCAAAGATAATTTTGGAAATATCAGAAAGCTGAATATCAAAAGTAAAAATTTACATAATAGATTTGTTATGACTTACAAAGATACAAAAGTAGAAGAAGAATTGCAGAATATGTTAAATAATTTAGCTGATAAATGGGGGTGGAAAAGAATTGATGTTGATGGAGTTTATGGAATGTATGCAGATCGTTCCGGAGATATGGTAGAGACTTTTCACCCAGATGTTAAAGCATATTCAACACTTTATTCATTAAACTTATATTCAGAGATTCAAGAGGATATGAGAATTGTTGCTAAAGAGATTTATGAACTTTATAAGGCTGATGATATTTATGCGTTAAGTGAAAAATGTTCATATGTTACTAGATTTTTAAACCAAGGAAATTTATCTAAAAAACAAGGAGTTAAATCAACAAGTATTGCAAACTCTCTAACCATGTTGAAAAATTTAGATGAAGATTACTGTAAATATATTATAAATAAATCTTTATCAAAAGATGAATTTAAAGATTTAGATGAAAAGACAAAGGTATTACAGGTATGAGTCAAGAGTTCTATAATAAATATCTAAATGTTTTCATTAGAATAAATGATGGTGAAGACTTGTGCCCTAAATGTTTAGGAAAAGGCATTGTTCCATTAAGAAAAATTTTAAAAGAAAAAAGAGTTAGAAATTTAACTTGTAACAAGTGCTTAGGAAAAGGAAAAATAGACTGGGTTGAAAAGGCAATGCAGAGATGAACTGTGTAGATGTTGTTTTAAATGAAGGCGAAATGATATGTGATAAATGTGAAGGAACTGGTGAAGACGATAAACGCTTTAGATGTAAAAAGTGTCTTGGTAAAGGTAAAGTTGACTGGGTTGAGAATGCTATGGGAGCTAAACCCAATAAAGACTCAAATTTTATTTTTATTGATTCCAGTTCTATGATGTCTTCAACTTTATCAATTGCCAGTGGTAAAGATATGAAAATAGGAGAATTAACACTTGACGAATACATTAAAACTGTAATGGCAAAAAGGATGGCCGATGAAATAGATAAAATCTTATTAGAACAACTTACAAATCCTAATTCAAAATTCGAACACATTTTTAAAATGATGAAGGAGAATAAATGATCACAGAATCTTTTTTGAACTCATGCTTTTCCCTCCTGATTAACAAAAAATCCCAAATCAAAAAAACAAAATCTCTTTATAGAGATATTATTAAGATTTTGGATTTTAAAACAGGAGAAAGTTTTGACGTTCCGCAACAAGTTCAAAGTAAATTAGATTGTTTGAAAAAAATTACTGAAATGTTTATAGATGGTAAATCGTTTGAAACAATTAGGGATAGTATTTCTTTAAGTGAAAAATTTAAACCTCAATTAGACTTTTTAGATTTCAAAATGAATGAAGAATTAAACCCTATTATATTTCAGGATTTCATCAAACAAGTTAGAATAAGAAAGAAGATTGTTGCTTTGTTTAAAAACTTTGATGATCTAAATGGCGTTTTAGAATCAATCAAAGATGGGTCATTTGACTCTATTGACGATCTCGTAGTAGATTATGAGGCAACAATTAAAACTCTTTATTCAAATGTTATGGAAAGTAATAGATCAATAACTATTGAAGCATCTGCATCATTAGATTTAGTTAAAGATACATATGAAAATGTTCTTACTCTAATTCAAAAGAAATATCAAAGTTCAAATAAGACTCCGACTGGTTTTCAAATGATAGATAAAGCTCTATTGGGAGGTTATGACCCTTCAAGATTATATATTTGGGGTGGTGGTTCCGGAGCTGGTAAATCTACTATGTTAAATAATACAATAATTAGATCAGCTACAATGAATCCATTATTGATGAATACACCAGGAGAATATCAAAGAGTATTCAAACAAGGGGAAATAAATAGAGTTTATATTTATGTTACAATGGAAAATACTATTGAAGAATCATTAATGAGAACTTATCAACCAATGTTCGATAAGACAACTCCAATGATGTTAACTGATATTACAAAAGGAATTGATATTAAGAAAGCAATTAGTGAAGTTCTATTAAGAAATGGGTCAACAATAGTAATGAAATATTTTCCTGCCATGTCAGTTAGTGTTATTGATTTAATGGGGGTGGTTGATGATGTTATTGAGCAGTATGGTAAAGAATCTATTGCAGGACTTTATGTTGATTATTTAGATTTGTTAAAGACTGATATGAAATATGATATGTACAGATTAGAACTTGGGCATATTACTCTTTCTTTGAAAACTTTAGCTGTTCAATATAATATACCTGTCATTACAGCATCACAGTTGGGAAGAAAAATATATTCAGTACAGGATTCAAAAGATTTGAGTTTGGATCAAATGTCAGAATCAATTAAGAAAGTTGAACATGCTGACTTTGTTGCTCTACTTGGTAAAGATATGAATGATGATAGTATTGTTCATGGAAAGATTGGAAAAAATAGATCTGGTAAAAGTAATATTTCGTTAGATTTCAAGGTTGATTTTGAAAGATTTAAATTTATTGAATGTATGTATGCAGCGAATAAAGAGAAAGTTGATGCTGGAACTTGCGCTGCAAATGTATTTGATGGATTCAATACATTTTAGAAACGAACTGACTAAAAACATTATTTTAGTTTAGAACAAAATGTAAAAATAAGGGTTGGTTATACCCTTGGCGTTAAATACTTAGGAGGAACTACAATGGCTAAAAAGACTTACGTACAATTACTGAAAGAGGCTATCGCTGAATTTGATACAAGCGATAACGTAGAAGTAAAAGGCCCCATGCTAGATCCGATTCTCTCATGGAGAGGCGATGGTGAGCTCCCAACGAACAAAGATGCAGCAAGTATTCTAGAGAGATACTATTTCAATGAGGAAGAAGATAAACCTCTTGATACAGCCTTTGAGAATGATAAGGGTGATGCTTCCGGAGAAGCAATGGATCATGCAGAAGGCACAGGCACAGAACAAGCTGGCACTAGCGAAGAAGATACAATTAAGGGTGCGCTAGATGACAAAGAAGAAGAAATTGCAAAAGAATCATATTTCTTCCTAGAACAAGATCACGATGAAGATGCAGAAAGTGATGAAGATGAGGAAGATGAGTCAGAAGAAACTCAAAAGAAAGAAAAAGAAGAAGGAACAGAAAAGCATGATGTAAAAGAAAATCTATTCTTCCTAGAAGCTGATGAAGCTTCTGAACCTGATGCTGAGGAAGGTGATTCTGCAGCAAAAGATGCAGAAGATTCAATGGATGATGCAGAAGATGCAGCAGAAAAGACATCTGTAGGTGAAAATGCAATCATTGAAAAACTTATCAGTGAGTTGGAAGAAGAAGATGGTGTTATGACTTATACTGATGATGAACCAAAAGTTGGTTGGCCAGATGAAAAAGAAGCTGACGGGCCAATGGATCATGCAGAAGGTTCTGGAACAGAGCAAGCTGGTACAGGTGATGCAGAAGGTCAAATTCCAGACCGAAAAGATCTCCATGATGATATGGTAGAACCAAAAGAGTATACTGATGAGTCCTTTGATATTAACGAGGCTATTGCTCAATTTCAAGGTATTCTAGAGCAAGAAGAAGATGACAGCGAAGAAGAGGACGAAGAAGAGGAAGAAGGCGACGAAGATGAGGATGCAAAAAAAAACTTGACGTAGACAAAGAAGTAGCCAACGAAAGTGGCTCAGCAGTTCCCGGTGGACCATCTCCAAGAAAAAGAGGTGAGGACTGGGAAGACGATGATTCAGTTTATGCAAATGAAGGATTCAAGATTTTTAAAGAAGAGATTGAAGGAGAGTTGACCGAAGATTTAGACGACATCTCTTCTAAGAATCTAAGAGTGTAATTAAAAATTATGGGTGGAAGACTGAAAAGTTTTCCACCCATATTTCCAGAAAGGTGATTAAAAATGAAAATGCATAAGTTAAAAATAACAACTCCGGGTCATTTCATTGTCTTTAATGGAAAAAAATTAAGAACCCCAATAGTGTTTGAAAAAATTACAGAAGATGACCTTTTGTTTTTAAAGAGTCAAATAAGGCAACAGAATTTAAAATATAGTTTAGATGATGAAGAACCTCAACTAACTCAAAAACTAAAAGAAAAATCAACAAGTGTTGAAGAACTATACTCTAAAGAAGACGGTAATGAAAAAAGTATTTTAAGCAAACTTTTGGAAGTTGAATAGCGAGGATTTAATGCGAAAAATAACGATTTATCAAGAAGGAGAACCTATTCAGTTATTAGACGATTCATCTTCTAATATTCAACAGGATTCAAAGGAACTAAGTAAACTATTACATTCAAACAATGTTTCTGTATTGATAACAACTTCTGCTGCTTTAATAATAAGACCAAGCAAAATAAATAGTATTTTAGTAGAAGAGTTGTCTTCTGATGAAATTGAAGAGCGTGAATCTTTGCTTGTAGATAAGTTAGAGGATTTTGAACTAGAAGATTCTGAATCTGTTGTTGCAGATAAACAAGAAGATATAATAACTGATGTAGAATAATACTATGGAATATATTTTAATAGCTATAGCACTAATATCATTTTCTTTTGTATATCTATTCTATAAAAGATCCATTATTGATAAGTTAGTAAGAAACTATAACTTATATACTGTTTTGTTGCAATATAATATGGATAAAGCATATGAAACAATTTATAAGGATAATATACTAATTTATTCAGTAGAAGCAACAAGAATCACCGATAAAGATTTTAATGCCTACACCAAACATTTTATTGTTCTAGTTGAAAAATTATTGGGACCAAAATTAAAAGACGAATTTATATTTCTTTATGGAGATTATGAAACTTTTGTCTTTAATGTTGCTGATTATTTTAATAGAAAATATGAAGAAGATGAAGTTAGAAAAAGCGCAGTTGATAATTTAATGGATTCCGAGATTGAGATCAAACCCGATCAGGAAAATATAAAATGATGTTTATTGATAATGTTTTAGAGCATTTACAAGAATCACCGAAGAGGACGAGTCGTTCAACTATTACCCGTCAAACTAAAATAGATAAAGCTACTGGATTGTTATCTAGTGTTGAAGCTAGAAAGAAAAACGATCCATTATATAAAAGAATGTTATATTATAGAGACGAGTATTATAAATATAGAGATATGATACATCGAAAATATGGTCCTCGTATGAAATCTAAGGCTAGGAGATAAAAATGGCGAGTTTATTTGATACTCTTAATAAGTTGAAAACAACTATAATGCAAACTCAAACAGCCAAAGTTGATGCGTCACTAGACAAAGCTGTAAAAGATATTATTTCATATAAAAGTCACTCAGGTAGAAATGGTTATATTGAATTAGTAAGAAGTTTAATATCAAAAAATTCTGATGTAAAAATTAGTGGAGTAAGTGGAAGTCTTTTTGGCCAGGGCGTTTCACCAATTTCATTTGGCCAAGGTGGAAGAATTCAAAGATATAAAGTATATCAATCAATTATTACTCAGCTCAACCATGCACATAGAGCTTTGTCAGTTTTAATTGATAATATTTTATCACCTGATGATATTACTAAACAGGTTTTAGAAATAAGACCAAAAGTATATCTTGAGGATGATACTCCTATTCAATCAAAAGTTAGATATGTTAGAGAAGTAGTTAAAGAAGTTCAATTAGAAAGAAGATTGGATTTAATTGTAAAAAACACTCTCCTATTTGGAGATTTATTTTGTGAGATAGCTGGCCCAAAAACTGTTTTGACCAGCAGATCATTATTAAATGAAAGCAGCACATATCTTAAAACAATCAATGATCAATATACAAAAGGAACAAAAGAAATAATTGTAAATGATTTAGGAAAGTATGGTAAATGTGAAGTCACAATGGACTATTCATCATTTCTTGATGAAGATTTGTCTATATCTAATAGCGGTGGTCTTGATACTGATACACCTGCTGATTCAGCAGCTAAAGCATTAAAACCTAAAAAGAAAAAGGCGAATGAAAAAGAAAAAGATAAAACCTTAAGTAATTTAAAATTAGTTTTCCATGATCCACAGTTTGTTGTTAAGCTACAAAGCTCCTTATTTCCAATTTGTTTAGGGTATTTAGTATTTCCAGTACGAGCTGCTTTACCTCAGATTGTTTTTCAAGAAGAACCTGTTAATAATATTTGTGTTGCTATTCTTAGAAGTCTAAATGCTAAGATTCCACAAATGAAAGAATATAAAGATGATCAAGAAATTAAAGATGTAATTAAAATTTTACTTGCTAATACAGATTTAAATAAAGCTATGGAAATTAGATATGTTCCACCTGATAAAATGGTGCATTTCTTTATTCCATCAACTAAATTTTATCCATATGGGGAATCAATTTTTGATAGCGTTCAGTTCTCAGCAAAAGTTTTAACTGCATTAGAAACAGCAGTAGCAGTTCAAAGACTTTCAAGATCAACTGAAAAACGAAAGATTGCTATCGAAATTGGTCTACCAAGAGATGCTAAGAAAGCTATCGAAGCAATGAAAGAAGAGTTTAGAAAAAGAAAGATTAGTCTTGATAGCTTTGGAAGTGTTGATACTATTCCTAGTATGATCACTACATTTGAGGATGTTTATATTCCTCAAAAAGATGGGAAACCATTTGTCGATGTTTCAACCTTTGATGAAGGAAGAGTTGATACCAGAGGAAAGGTTGATGAATTAAAGTTTATTAGAGATCAAATGGTAGCTAGCTTAGGAGTGCCACCAGCATTTATAGGCATCGAAGAAAATTTATCAAATAAAGCAGCTCTAAGCGAAGAAAATATTTTATTCGCAAGAACTGTTATTTCACATCAAAGATATTTAACACATCAAATAAATGATTTAATTCAAAAGTTATTTGATATTATTGATCCAGAAACTGCACTTTCAATCCTGGACTTTGTTGAGGTTGCTTTACCTGTTCCTAGATCACTACAATTTGAAAGAGAAGCTAGATATATGTCTGATGTTGCAAATCTAGTTGAAGCACTTGAAAGAATAGGTATTCCAAGAGAATACTCTAAGAAGAAATATCTATCTCAAATTGATTGGGATGAAGTTAAGAAGTTTGAGATTAGTCAGAAAATCGACAAAACTCTTGACCCAGCTAAACAAGATGGCATGGGTATGGGAGGAATGGGCGGTATGGGAATGGGTGGTGACATGGGAGGAATGGGTGGTGGTATGCCCCCAGGTGGAGAAGGTGGATTTGGAGGCGGAGTTTAATGAAAAAAATTAATGAGCAAGATATAGGTGTGGGTAGTGTTTTAAGCACCCAAAGATATGCACCGCCAGATGATTTAGTTGGTGGAAATTTTGGTGCACAAGCATTCACTGATTTTCCTTATGTTGATGATCCAAATACATTTATTACACATAGAGCTTTAGAAAATTGGCTTAGAGAACAAATGCCTGGAGAACAACCACCTCAAGCAGGTGCACCAGGTGGGGATCCATCAATGGCAGGTGGAGACCCATCTCAAGACCCATCAATGCAAGATCCATCAATGATGGGGGGAATGCCTCCTGCATTAACATCAAGTCAGCTTGGAAGAATATTTGAGCTTAAGAAAATATATTCAAGGTTGACAGCTATTGAGTCATTTTTATCTAGAAGTATTAACCAATCAATGCTAACTTTAAGAAAATATGTTTCCCAAGCTATTGATTTGTTTGAAATTGTTATTTCTAATATGCCACAGTATCAAGATAAACTTGATGATATTATTGTTACTTTTTACAAATTTTTGCAATACGTTTACGAATCAATTAGAAAATATTTTTCCGAGGAGCAATAAAGATATGACTGGACCAAATCTTATAATTGAGGGAACTCTTCTTTCTGAGGCGCAGATTATTAAGAGCACTCCAACTAAAGCTATTTTTCGTTGCCCAATTCAATCCGTTGATGACGTTAATCAAAATAAAAGACTATACCCAATGGGTGTTTTAAGCGAAGGTATGGAAAATTGTAGATCTAGAATGGATAGAAGAGCTTTTTATTCTGAGTTAGATCATCCACTTCCCACAGGCAATGATTCGGTTGATGGAATCAGGCAAACTACAGTATCTCTAGAAAAAGTTTCACATATTATTAGAGATTACGAATTTAAAAATAAAATTCTTGTTGGCGAAATGGAAACTACTAGTACACCAAATGGTGGTATTCTTTTTGGTTTGTTAAAAGATAAGACTGGTGTTGGGTTTAGTATGCGAGGGTTAGCTGAACTTGAAAGAAATAATGATTATAGTGTTGTACGAGGTCCTCTAACAATTATAGCTTTTGATGCCGTATCTTTACCGTCTCATAGATCAGCGGTTGTTGATTTCAATGAAATGAGATTTGAGCATGCAGTTTTAACTGAAAATCAAGATACTAAAGCTATATGCTACAATGGTCGTTGTTTTATGCCAGATTATTTTGATAAACTCGTTGAGACAAAAGTAATTACATTTGTTAAAAGATGGGTGTAATGAAAGGGAAATAATATGAATGTCATACTTGAGAATAATAATGTAGTATCAAAAGATAAGTGGAAAAATATTTTTGATAGAATTTTCGTGATTTGTAAACATGATCCACAATTTCAAATTAATGAAAAGACAAACCAGATAGATAAAGAGATTTCTATTTTAGAAGGAAAGTTTAAAAAGAATAATAATGTTGTTGAAAAAGCTGATGAATTTAAAAAGGATATGAAACATAAGTTAGAACTATTAGACGACCAGAATTTAGAACTTAAAAGCACTATACTTGGGAAGTTAGGAAGTGAATCATGAGAATAATAGAAACTCCAATTCCAGATTTTCATGAAGAATCTATAGATAAGTCTAAGGTGTTGTTAGGACAAAAGATTATTGATAATATCAGTCCTTTATTAAATCAAGCTTACTTAGCAAAAGTGGAATATAAAAAGAAACTACAGGAGGAAATTAAGACTGAAAAAAAGAAAATTGATGATGCAAAACGTGAAGTTCAACAAATTATTAATGATTATAACAGGAAGAAAAAAGTAGCAAGAATCTTGGATCGTATTAATAAATTGGTTGAAACAGGTTTAATTCATGACAGTCAGCTAAGGCACGAAACAGTTATCCTTTTGAAAATATTAGATAAATTGCCCGAAGATAAACTTGATTTACAACTAAACAGAACCATTGAAGTATTAAATAAAAGGTTTTCAAGAAATTGAGTTCGTTTCTTATTTATTTGAGAAACGAACTAGCGTAATTATTGTTAATGATTAAAAAAAATTTTGACTAAACTGATTTTTTATTTAGAACAAAATTTAAATCTATGCCCACCGTACATGACGATTGGCAATTTAATCCCTTAGGAGGAAATATAACAATGAAGGAACTACTTACAGAAGTCTACAGAACCACTAAAAAAATCAGTGGTATCGACCCTTCAAAACCAGGTAATTTGAAGGCTGTTCTCGTAGATGATTCAGCTTTTGATGCTTACGTATCTGGACTAGCAGAATCAATTGAAAACAAGGCAGATCGTAAAAACTTTGTTCAGCTAGCAGAAAATACCAGAATCAATCTTTTGGAAAATTCAATGTTCCAAATCAATCCATATGAAACATTGACACTACCTATTCTTCGCGTATTCTATCCAAAACTAATTGCGAAGGAACTAGTAACTGTTTCACCAATGGATAAACCAGAAACAGTAAAGGCATTTATTAAGGCAACCTTTACACCATCAAATAGCGGAACACCTTATGATGCACCTGTTACACAAACAGACGTATCAAGAGGCGTAGCTTTTGGAACCCCAATTGCAGCAGCAATCCCAGTACCAAGCAATGCATATGATGTTCTAGCAACAGCTGGTATCGGCCCAGATGCAAATGGACCAAAGGCACATCTAGAAAGAGATTTCGAGATCACTGGAGTTTCAACAGATGGTACAAACTGGACAGACGTTTCAATCATTCCTGCTGTTGAAGGTCACTTTTCTTCTTCAGTATCAATTGGATTGAGCACAGATGTTCTATCAGGTAAAGTTGATTATCTATCTGGTAAAGTTGATGTTTCAAGCACAGCTGGTGTTGTAACATACATCAGATATCAAGTAACAACTTCACTAGAAGAAAACAGAATCAATCCAAAGGTCACTATCAGCGTAGACAAGATTCGTCTATATGCTAGAGACAGACAGATTTCTGCAAACTGGACCATCAACATGGAGCAAGACATGAGAGCTCTATTTGATGTTTCTATGCAAGCTGAAATCGTAAACATTCTAGGTCAACAAGTTGCTCTAGACATCGATCGCGAGTTGATCAATGCTCTAATTACAGCAAACGTAAGATTGAATGATGCTTCACATACTGGATCATTCAATAAGACACCTCCGACCACATATACTTGGGGAACTAAGTATTGGCATGAGAATATCATCCCAGTATTGAACAACCTATCAGCACAAGTATATGCAGACACCAACATTGAAGCTGCTAATACAGTAGCTTGCAACCCTCTAGATGCAGCTGTTCTAGAAGACTTGCAAACATTCAACTACACTGGAACTTCAAGTGTTGATGGTGATCTAGGTTACAGAAGTGCAACAGTAGCAGGTGGAAAATGGAAGATTTTGACCTCAGCAATCGTTCCACAAGGGACAATGGTCATTATCTACAAGCCAGCAGAAGAACTAAAGAGCGTTTACTTCTATGCTCCTTACGTCCCAGCTGTATTGCACCCATATCCACTAACCTATACACCAACCTTGACAATCTTGAGCAGATATGCAACTGCTCTAGTACGTAGCGCAGGTATTGCTACATTGTCAATCGGTGCATAAGTAAATCTGGTAGGGCAACCTAGCAAAAAAATATCCCGAGTCTTGAGAAATCAGGCTCGGGATATTTTTCGTCGGAATTATATCTGAAAATCC
>Ga0209287_10000345_pt1 | contig 29471 bp, 25 predicted proteins | sample PPLLak3cmMay2015_2_FD_187255 | JGI IMG/M metagenome (GOLD analysis project Ga0209287, IMG submission 187255) | Freshwater sediment microbial communities from Prairie Pothole Lake near Jamestown, North Dakota, USA - PPLs Lake P8 Core (1) Depth... | ecosystem: Environmental > Aquatic > Freshwater... | reverse complement strand
TACTCAGCGCCTTAGACCGGCCCACAAAGGGAGCGGTTTTTTCCGGAGGAAGAAACCTCACCTCGCTTTCGGATGACGAGCTGGCCGCTTTCAGGAACCGGACTATCGGGTTTATTTTTCAGTTTCACTACCTGTTGCCGGAGTTCTCGGCCTTGGAAAACGTGCTGGTTCCCAGCTCTATTGCTCACGGGTTTGTCTCAGCGGATATGAGGAAAAAGGCGGAACAGCTCCTTGATCGCGTCGGCATACCCAGAGCCCGGTTCGGCAACAAGGCGAACAACCTGTCCGGCGGCCAGCAGCAGCGCATAGCAATCGCCCGCTCTCTGATCAACAACCCCCGCCTCGTGTGCGCGGACGAGCCTACGGGCAACCTGGACTCCGACACCTCGGAAGCGGTTGTCGCGTTGCTGAAAGAGATCAACCGGGATATGCAGACCGCATTTCTCGTGGTCACCCACGACCGGCATATCGCCTCGCAAAGCAGCAGGGTTATTGAGATGGCCGACGGGAAAATCCTGCGCCAGACCTCGCTTGCGTCTATGCAACCGGAACAGGTTTGGGATGATCTGGCGCCCTGTTATTGTAAACTAAAGGGAAAGTATCCGCCAGAAACTTAATAGAGTATATTTCCGATTTCCATTAATAATAAATATATTTTTATGTAAAGTAATTACCTCACACAGTTATTACAGGGTTATACAATGGTTCATACATCCCACGATCAACTTGACCGCATTATTGGCCGGCTTGAAGACACCACCCTTGAGTTCAAATCTGCTCAGTACTCTTTTAATCAGAGCCATGAATTGCCGGATTACTGCGCGGCGCTTGCTAATGCGCGTGGAGGCAAGCTGATTTTAGGCGTCAGGCAAAAACCAGATAGACAAGGCGAAATAATCGGCACAGCCGCTTTTTCTGGCACACATAATAAGCTCTCCAACGAATTACTCAACAAACTCGGCATTCGGATAGATGTTGAGGAGATATTTCATTCCGGAAAACGCATTCTTATATTTCACGTACCATCGCGTCCGGCAGGAAGCGTAATCCGGTCAACCGGCCGCTATAAAATCCCAATGCGTGCAGGCGAATCGTTGCGCGAGATGGATGACCATACATTGAAAACTATCTTGAATGAAATTGTGCCGGATTTTTCTGCTCAGCCTGTCCCCGCTTTAACAATTAATGACCTGGACGATGCAGCAATTACAATGCTCCGCCGACTCTGTTCAGAGCATATGAAAAACGCTAACTATGCAACCTGCTCGGAACGGCAATTGCTTATAGATCTTGGCCTTATGCAGGGAAATATAATCAACAATGCGGGACTGATTTTGCTCGGGCCAAAGAACGCCATAGATAATCTTCTGCCTCAAACCGAAATCATTTTTGAGTGGAGACAGGTTTCCGGTAAAATTAGTTATGATTTTCGGAGAAGTTGGCGGCAGTCGTTCTTAACCATTATTGATGATGTATGGCATGAACTTCAGAGCCGAAATATCAGAACACCTTTCCAACAAGGTTTCATCCAGAGAGAGGTTTTTGCGTTCGACGAACGCTCAATACGTGAAGCTGTGCTGAACGCGGTTGCCCATCGTGATTATTCTATAAGCGGTCAAGTGGTTTTTATAACAGCTTCACCGGATGGATTCCTTATTGAAAGTCCAGGCGGATTTTTACCGGGTATTACCCCTGAAAACGCACTATTCAGCCGGGCTTGGCGGAATCAACGGCTTGCCGAGGTCTTTGAAAAGGCCGGATTAATTGAGCGCTCCGGGCAAGGGTTGGATTTGATTTTTGAAAAATCAATTCGTTCTGGTAAAGGCACACCTGATTTGACAAAAAGCACCAGTCTGTCAGTAAAACTTTTTATTCCCGCGTTTCTTAAAGATCCTGAATTTATTTTGTATCTTGAAAAAATCGCCAACGATCAGCAAATCGGTATCTCTTTCGAGGAAATTTTAGAGCTTGAAAAAATCCGCGAAAACTCAAAAGTCACTGATTTGAAATCTAAAGAAAAATTTCTCTCTGCTGGTATTATCGAAAAAATTGGGATTGGCAAAGGCATACAGTATATATTAGCTCAGAAGTATTATGCCCATAAAAATGAACTTGGTGTCCATACTATGCTTGCTGGGCTTGAAAGAGATACATACAAAGAACTAATTATTAAACATATCAAGGAAAAGAAACGTGGCACAGCAAGGCAATTCCAACAAGCGTTTAAGGATTTAAAACCAATGGACATCTCAAATCTGTTGCGTGAATTAAGAAAAGAAAAGAAAATAATTTATCATGGATCAAGAAGCCATGGATATTGGACTCTCCATGAATAGATCTGTAATGTAATGAAATGTAGTTTAATGTAGTACAATGTAGTTCTGTGGTATACCATGAAAAATTAATTGTTATGTCAATTCAGCATCGTATTTATGATGTAACTCATTGATATTAAAACCGGTTCTGAAAAAATGACATAAAATAACGAGAAATGCTTATGTACTTCACTCACACGATTTTGGAGTCGGTTTTTTTGACGCAATCCAAGAACTGATGAGTCCACCATCGCGAGTCCTGTGCACGACGGATACAGTTCGGCATAGCAGTTCTGCTCGTAGTGCTCGAAATGCTCGCATTGTTGGGTTCCGGCCTACCCCCGCAGCGACAAAAAGGGGGAGCACGCTGAAGAAACAGCCTGGCATTCGTGATTTCCGAGAGGCGTGTGAGCGAAGTACATAAGCATTATAACGAGATATCAGTATGATTATATATCATTGATATAATTTTTTAATGATTTATAAACAGACTTCACCCACAACATTAAAGGGGATAAAACATATGTATAAATTAAAATTTGTAATAGTACTGATCTTAACATTCAATACTTTCTCGTTTCTGTCCTACGCCAAACCCAAAGAGGAAAAACCGCAGTATGACCCGACCCGAAGCCCAAAAGCGGTACAAGAGGCGATGGTGAAGCTGCTTCCCGACATAAAAACAGCTTTGACGTCGCTTGGCACCATATATGCGGGTAAGGAGGCTGTGTCCCTGAAATTCTATATCTCGCCGAGCGGTAAGGTAAGCTTCATGGGTTTTATGCAGCAGGTTGCCCTCGACTCGACTGCACAGATCGGCCTGAAAAAGGCTCTGTACCGGCAGCTTATGGATACGGTGCAGCAGGTTGAGACTATCACCAAGGTTGTTGTTCAAAGCATGCTGGATAAGAATAAAGAGATCGTTCTGTCCGAAAAAATGAGTGTCGAGTATATCGAGATACGCTCCAAATCGGGGATTCTGCTCGTGTTTGATATGAACAGCAGGTCTCTGCGCCAGGCCTACAGCAAGCGGTGGGCGCAGAATCAGAGCCTGCAGGGAAGGGTAACGCTCAAGCTCGGTATTGATGATAAGGGCGACGTGGTTACCTGCTTGATGGTAGAATCCACCATGAACGACCCGGTGTTTGAAAAAACCGTTGTTAAAGAGGTTTCAAGCTGGAAATTCGGCCAGATCAACAATCCGGGAGATGTGACGGAAATAATCTATCCGTTTATTTTCAATCAATAGCAGCCTGCATCGTATCATTTTTTTGTTAAGCGGCAAAAAATTCCGTACCGCGACGCACCTGGTATGCGGTTGCACGGATATATTTGTAATAGAACCTGCAAAAAGATATTTTATTAGCCTCAAAAACTCATCGTGGTTTCACATCCAGTGCGGGTGAATGTTTTTTTCAAGGAGAGCATCTTATGGAGGATAAAAAGTACGATACCTATTTCGACGAGAAGAGCGACGGGCTGACGCCGCAGGAAAAACTGATGGCAATGGTAACCAGGGCGGACAAAGGCTCTGTACAGGAAGCGAAGGCGGGAGACAGGGTCAGCGGCAAGGTTCTCAGCGTTGGAAAAGAGTATATATTTGTCGAAATAGGGCTTAAAAACGAAGCGATGATCCGGAAAGCGGAGTTTGTCGACAAAGAAGGAAACTGCACGGCAAAGCAGGGTGACGAGATTCAGGCGTTTGTCGTTTCAACCGAGAAGGACGAGATCGTCCTGAGCACGGTTTTAAGCAAGCGCAAAGGGAAGAAGCAGGACTTTGTCGAAGCCATGAACAATAAAATCCCTGTCGAGGGAAGGGTGACGGGCGTCAACAAAGGCGGATTCAACGTGAACGTTATGGACACGAAAGCCTTCTGCCCGTTTTCGCATATCGATACGAAATTCGTCGACACCCCCAACGAATACCTCTCGAAGACGTTTCAGTTTGTGATAACCCGCGTTGAAAACCGCGGAAGAAACGTTGTGCTCAGCCGCCTTCCCCTTCTGGAAAAGAATCTGGACGCCCGGCTTGCGGAGATCCAGGAGCAGTGCAAAGTCAAAAAAGTGATTTCGGGGACGGTGACTAAAATCACCGACTTCGGCCTGTTTCTTGACATTGGTGATTTCGAGGGGCTGGTGCACATATCCGAGGTTTCGTGGGACAGGGCGGAGAACCTGGCGGCTTCGTTTAAAGAAGGCCAGATCGTGGATTGCGTCATACTCAAGGTAGAGAAAAAAGAGCCTTTGCGCAATTCGAAAATATCGCTCTCCATCCGCATGACTTCCGAAAGCCCCTGGGAAAGCGTATCGGACAAGCTTGCCGTGGGCGCGAGCGTCGGCGGAACCATCAGCAGGCTCACCAAGTCCGGCGCGTTTGTCCACCTGCTTCCCGGCATCGAGGGCTTTATCCATATCTCCGAGCTGTCGTGGGAACGGCACGTGCGCACCCCCGCGGATGTCGTTTCGGAGGGCGCGGCGGTCAATGTGACCGTGCTGGCGATTGACAAGGAAAAAAGAACCGTCTCCTGCTCGCTGAAAGACATCGCGGACGATCCCTGGAAAAAGGTTTCCGAGAAATATCAGGCGGGCGCCAAAGTTACCGGGACGGTAGCCAGCGATACAAAGTACGGATTCTTTATCGACCTGGATGAGGCCGTCACCGGCCTTCTGCCGCACGTCAAAATCGGCAAGGACAAAAAAGGGACGATTACCGTCGGCTCGCAGATTGAAGTTGACATCGAAGACGTCGATACGGATAACCGGAGAATCTCTCTTTCCTATGGCGCGCCGCAGCCCGTCGAAATGCCCGAAAAAGAGCAGAAAGCGGCGCCCTACCGGCAGGCGCCGCTCAAAAAGCAGACAAGCGAGTTCGCCGAAGCCCTGATGGCGGCAATTTCGAAGAAAAAATGACCTTGATAATGCATGATGAATAGGATTACCATGAATGTACATAAGGAACCTGCTGGTTCCTTATTTGTTTCCATAGAGGAGGTACTATGAAAATACTGGTCATCGGCGGCGCCGGGTATATCGGCTCCCATGTCAGCAGGGCGCTTTTAGACAGGAAGCATCACGTAACCGTGTACGATAACCTCTCGCGCGGCTGCCGCGAGAACCTGTTTACCGAGGCTGAATTCATCGAGGCCGACATTCTCGATTATACCGCCCTGGTCAACGCCATGAACAACGGCATCGAAGCAATAATCCACCTTGCCGCGTTCAAAGCCGCAGGCGAGTCAATGATTGAGCCGGAAAAGTATGCGATAAACAATATCAACGGCACGATCAATATCCTGAATGCAGCGTCAACATGCGGCGTGAAGCGGATCATCTTCTCGTCGTCGGCGGCAGTGTACGGCGAACCAAAATACCTGCCCATCGACGAAAAGCATCCGGTCAACCCGGGAAATTTCTACGGCTTTACAAAGCTTGAAATCGAGCGGTTTCTTGAATGGTACGACCGGATCCGCGGGATCAAATATGCGGCACTGCGTTATTTCAACGCAGCCGGCTACGATCCGCAGGGCAGGATAGCAGGCCTGGAACGAAACCCGGAAAACCTCCTGCCGGTCGTGATGGAAGCTGCCAGCGGCATGCGCGATACACTGCGTATCTTCGGCGATGACTACGACACCCGCGACGGCACGGGCCTGCGGGACTATATCCATGTCTCCGACCTTGCCGAAGCGCATGTGCTTGCCCTTGAATACATCACAAAAAATAACAAAAGCCTGCTGGTGAACCTCGGCAGCGAAAAGGGTGTTACGGTCAAAGAGATGGTCGAGAAGGCGCGGCAGATCACCGGCAAACCGATCCCCGTGCAGATTGTGCCCCGCCGTCCGGGTGACACCGCCACCGTGCTCGCTTCAGCGGAATATGCGAAAAAAGTCCTCGGCTGGAAAGCGAAGTACAGCGACGTTGATACGCTGATACGGAGTACGTGGGAGGTGTATTGCAGGCAGAAGAGGCAGAGCGGCGGCAGATAACATCCGGCTTAATAACCCGCAGCCTTGTCTTGCACTATTCATACGGACAACAGAATTTCAGTCCGGAAACTCTTTAATGCCAATCAGCGCTGTTTTAGCGCCCCGGCTGGTTTCTGACTTCCACCTGAGCACCAGTTTGTACGTCCCCGAACCGACCCTGCGGCCATGCGTATTGGCGCCGTTCCAGAATATGGTGAACGTAGCGTCCCGTGCATAATCGCGTATCTTCGGACTGGTGGCCAGTATGTATTACTCACTACAAAACCGTGTGCCACTGTTCCCCAGAACAGTTTTTTAATTTCATACAATACCAATCCGGTATTACCACTCCGATACCATGAAAAAGTTAACCCAAGGTGCTACAATCCCGTCTTCAAATCCGCAAACACCGTCTCGACCTTCAGCTTCTTCTTCACCACTTCCGCAAGCGCTTTAACGCCAAGCGTCTCGGACGCATGGTGGCCGGCGAAGATGATGTTGATCCCCGCGTCTTTTGCCAGATGGAACATATCCTTCTGCTCGCCGGTTATGAACAGATCCATGCCGCGGTGTATCGCTTCGTTGAAATGGGGTATGCTGCAGGAGCCGGACACAACGCCGACGGTGCGGACTGTTTTCGGGCCGAACGCCAGTGTGGTGCATCTGGTGTTCAGGCCGGTGTTCAGACTGCTCTCTATAGCCGTTACCGGCGTCGGCTTTTTCATAACGCCGGTGTAACTGATATTCCTGCCTTCATACCAGGCGAAAGCGTCTTCGATGCGCGCGCCGATCAGCTTCAGCAGTTGTGCGTTGTTGCCGAGTTCCCTGTGCAGATCGAGGGGCAGGTGGGTTGCATATAATGATATGCCATGCTTGCAGAGAGCGTCGATTCGTTTTTTCATGCCGCCGGTATACGATGGATTCGCGCCGGACCAGAAGAGGCCGTGATGCACAACGACCATATCCGCATGCTCCAGAGCCGCGCGTTTAAAGGTTTCATACCCGGCGTCAACGGCAAACATGATTTTCGCGACCTTCGGCGAGCCTTCGAACTGCAGGCCGTTATACGATGAGTCGCGTATTGCGTCGGTGTCAAGAAGCATGTCCAGATACCTGGTAATATCAGTTACTGATTTCATGAATAACCCCGAATAAGTTTTTTTGTGGCGTATATTGTATATTTATACTGTGCGAGCATGCTGTATGCATGCAATGCTGCTGTTTCGAACGCACAGCATCTTTCATCGCATTAAAAATAATACCTTGTATATAAGGAATATCATTTTGTTTCTCAAACCCGATTGCGAGTCATCAAGGCATGAATAAACCGGTGTATAAAAAATGCGCAGTATTAGCCGTGCTGGTTTTTTGTAGTATTGTTTTTGCAGGCAAAAAGATTACGGTTCCGACCGACTATCGCACCATTCAAAAAGCGATAAACGAAGTAGAGGAAGGGGACACGGTGTATGTGCGCAACGGCACGTATAAAGAAAAAATCGTCATGGCTGACAATATGGTGCTTTTGGGTGAAAACCCGGATAAAACAATCCTCAAAGGCAATTCTGTAGATCCGGTAGTGCGGGCGGCAAACCGTTCCGTGCTGAGAAATTTTACCATAAAGCAGGGCGGCATAGGAGTGTTGTCCGAGAACACCAACATGCTTATACAGAACAATAACATCAGGGAAAACCAGAAAACCGGTATTCAGTGCCTCATATCGCTGCCGCATATTCAGAATAACATCATAGCGGACAACGGATGGAGCGGTATTTTCTGCGAGCTTGTCGCATACGGCACCCAGACGGCCATCGAGCACAACATCATAGCCGACAACAAGAACAGCGGCGTGCACCTTTCCAACAAGAGCGGTGTTCTTATCCAGAACAACATATTTTTCCGCAATGCTCAGCACGGCATTTATGTCAGTGACGATTCGAGAAAATCGCGGATAATATATAATGACTTCTTCCAGAACCGCCGCGCGTTCAACGAGGGCGCAATCATTGACGCAACGAATATCGCCAAAGACCCGGAATTTCCCGCGAAAGGATTGACGACCTTCGAGTATTTGTCGTTGTATAAGAATCCCTTGAATAATCTTGGAAAAAACGGTGCGCCGATAGGCATTGTCAGCAGCGAGGGGCTGAAAAAACTTTTCAAGGACAGCGACGAGGATGGCATTGCCGATGATGAAGACCAGTGTCCCGATATAGCGGAAGATGTTGACGGCTTTGAGGATGAAGACGGGTGCCCGGATTATGATAACGATCAGGATGGGTTGTATGATTCCAAGGATAAATGTCCGGATAAGCCCGAGGATTTCGACGGCTACATGGATGGCGACGGTTGTCCCGATCCTGATAATGATAACGATAAAATACCGGATACCGAGGATAAATGCCCGAACCAGGCTGAAACGTATAACGGTTTCAAGGATGACGACGGGTGCCCGGACGAGAAACCGAAGGAGTAGGCTGGTCGGCAAAACCTGACAAAAGCGGCAGCTGTTGGATTTCGAATGGTTACGTCTTGATTGATAGAGAAGATGTCGACAGGGAGGATACAATCGTCACAAAAAAGGGGGACTGTATGCGGTGGACGTCTCTTTTTGTGGTTACACTTTCCGTATTTTTGTTAACCGGATGTACGCAGAAGAGGTTCGAACCGGATGAATTGGTAAGCGCAATAAAAGCATCCGGCTGCACTGTTGAAAAGGAAGGAAGAATACACCACTCTCTCGAAGGAGCTCAGGCTGCTTTCTGGATGAATGTGGACGGAAAGCGGGTTGCAGCGTATCAATACAGCACAGTGTCAAAGGCAAAGCTTCGTGCCGTGACATTCCAGAGCGGTTTTTTTGCCGGATACTGGGCTTTTGAGTTTGCCGATGAAGCTACGGCCGAAAAGATAAAAAAGGCGCTGAAATAGAATCAGGGGCAAACCGAAGCGACCTCGCCGCAATTTACCTGGTGTATGATACCGACCGTACACCCGAAGGGACATCTTTTTATTTGAGGATGACGTGATCAGACCGTTCATGAAAAAACGTATATTCACCGCATGTCTCTGTATTCTTGCTATTCTCTGTTCCCTATGCCATGCCCGCAGAAAAATGACGCTTCTTATTCAGATGACCAAAGACCAGCAGGAGTTTTTTACCCGGCAGGTGCTTCCTCCCTTCGAGAAAAAAAACAGGGTTGCCATAGAGCTTGTTACCGTGCCGGGTGTTGACAGTATCGGGGCGTATTGCGAAAAGTACGAAAAAGAGGCATACCTTGTCAAAGTTCCTTTTTTAAAGGCGTGGTCGCTGGTGCAGGCAGATCTGGTTGCACCCCTGAACAGTTTTTTAAGCGACGAGGCGGTCACCGCCTTTCGCGACACCTATATCCTCACCTGGTTCGGCGAAAAAGAGGGGAATCAGTATTTTCTGCCGCGCAAATTCGAAACGCGGATAATGGTTTACAGAAAGAGCAAGGTACGGGACGCGGTCGCGGTGTGGCAAAAATACCGGGACACGATACAGACGGTATTGCGCGCGGTGAACGGGTATGGCCTGCCGCGAAATTACAACCTGGAAAGCGATCCGGCGCTGTGGGATTTTTTTGACGTGTTTGTGGCGGGATTCGTGTGGTCGTCGCTTTCCTATGATACAAAAAAAACCGGCCGTGTCGCACACCGCGGAAAGCGATACAGCGGCACCGCCCTGCGCGTTATCGACCGCGTCTACCAGTGCGGGGGGGATTCAACGGCCATGCTGCGCATGTATGGTGATGCGGTTGTCGACGCCTTTGCATGGGAGGCTGTGTACACGTTTTGCAATATCTATAATAAAAAGATGTTTACCGAACAGTGGGAAGGGAAAAACCTGTGGGAGGGTTTCGCTTCCAACGAGGTGTTTTTATCGTTTATGACCCAGCTTGATTGCTTCTACCTGTATGGCAGCGACGGCGGGAGTCTTGCCGGTTTGGTGGATGATACCGGCGATATCGGCCTCTCCCTGATGCCCACCGGTTGCTCGGTGCAACTGGATAAGGACGGCAGGATGCTGCGCATCGGGACAAAAGCGATAACCACGGGCGGCTGGTGGTGGGCTATCCCCCAAACATGCCCCAGGCCGGACCTGGCGTATGAGCTTTTTTTACATATCACCAGCCGGGAAAACCAGCTTGCGGAGTGTAAGAGCTTCGGTATGATCCCGGTCCGCAACGACATCCTGAAAAGTAAGGACATTTTGTTCACTCACACGCGGGCATCGGAGGTGTTTCAGACATCCTATAAGCAGATACAGAAAAACAACAACAATATCCTGCCGTCGCTTCCCCGTTTTGATAAAGTCGTTGCTATATACCTTGAGGCATGGTTCGATATTGTTGCCGGCGCGAACTGGTCGGCTGAAAAAGGCAAGCCGCCCGACCATGCACACATCGCGAACACGATTTCTGAAAAATACAGCCGTAAAGTAAATACCCTGTTAAGAAAGTAAGCCCCTCTTCAAACAACGGGATATCGTATGAATTCTTCCGGTGTGAGTCTTGTCAAAAGGTTTACTGGAAGGGTTCGCATTATGAAGCGATCAAAAACATAGTCAGCAGGTTTTTAAACGCATGAAAAATATCCTGATCTGTCACCGGGGCGGGCTTGGGGATTTTGTGTTTACCTGGCCTGCGCTCCATTGTCTGAAAAAGGCGTATCCACAGTATCATGTTACCGGCATAGGGCATCTGTCCTATATGACGCTGGCTGTTTCTCTCGGATTGCTGGACGGTTGCCACAGCATAGAGTCGTCTGCGATGCGTGATTTTTTTTCGGGCAAGGCGATTCCCCGGCATCTTGGCCAACCGGCAGGAGCGGTTTTATGGTTAACGGAAGCACAAGGGATTGAAGCGCTGTTAAAAACAACGGCAACATTGCCGGTTGTGATCATCGAGCCGTTTCCTGCACTGAAGACGCATATTGCTCACTATTATTGCGTCGCCGTACAACGTCATTTTCCCGTCGATATTCCGGAAAAGGTACTCTTTGAATTTTCAACCGGCGAAAAAAAGGGGGAGTATGCATTGATTCACCCCGGCAGCGGCAGCGTGACGAAAAACTATTCTCCCGACGTGTATCTTTCAATAGCAGGCCTTTTAAAAAAATCCGGTTATGATAAAACCGGTTTTATCCTTGGCCCCGCAGAGCAGGAGCGGGGCATGGAAAAGTATTTTGTCGCAGAAAAAACATATAAACCCGGCAGTGTATCGGAACTGGCCTCTCTGCTCCAAAGTGCGCGCCTGTTTATCGGCAACGATTCGGGCGTCAGCCATTTGTCGGGCATGCTGGGAACGCCTACCATGACGCTTTTTAAAACGACAGACCCGAAAATATGGGGAACTATTGGAAAGCAGGTTTTTAATATTAATACCGAAAATGCGGGTGATGTTTTAAAATGTATAAAGAATTTATTAAGAAATTTTAGGTAAATTGCACTACAATTTGAAATATATTAAAAATGATTGTTCTATATAATTTCTTTTACATTTATTAATTTTAATAAAGAGCATAGAATTTTTTGTTTTTAAGATATGTGAATATCAGATAAAAAACACCAACATAATTAAAGTATAAAAAAAACTCCTAAAATAATAATATAAGCTTAAATGACCAATCGAATATTACATAGTATTGACATAGTTTCATCAGCGGGTAATTTTTTACCAGGTGTTGTTCCTGTTTATGAATACAATGAAGCTAAACTTGCAATAGATGAACGTGTCTCATTATTAGAAGCAAAAGCATTAGAAAATATTGATTATATATTTTTTCGTCGTTTTGCTGATGGGCGTTCATCCCAAGTTGCAGCATATATTGTTGACAACTCAAATGACCGTTTAAATGAAAAGGAATTAGCCGGCCTTCACCTGCGAGCTTGGCTTCAAGGAACAGCTCCATTACTTTATATTGCGTGGCCTAATAGAATTGATTTATTATCATGCGCAAGAGGACCGGACTTCTGGGAAGAGAAATGTAAGGATTATCAGTACCAACCAACGAGAAAAATTGAGCTTGACGCTCTTAAAACTGCCAGTACAATTAATGAAGAGCTGCAAAAACTATCCGTTTTAAGGCTTGCCGACGGCACGTTTTGGGAAGACCCTGGTCACAAAAACCTATCAGACCAAGCAAAAACATCACATCAAATGCTTGTTCAAGCAATTGTTGAGACAGATGCCGATCTTGATGGTGAAAACAACCCTGTTCTACGTCGTCTTCTTTTACTTATGGTCTTAATAAAATATTTAGAAGACCGTAAGGTTTTTCCCAACGGTGGTTGGTTTGGTAAATTTCATACGGGCGCTAAAAGCTTTTTTGAGGTGATACAAGGAGGTAACCCGGAAGAGGTTTATCAATTATTACGATTCCTCGAACAAAAATTCAATGGGGATATTTTTATTCTTGATGAAAATAGTAAGCATACACTGAATAAAACAAACCTTATTCGTTTTGCTGACCTCGTTGAAATGAAGACTATAAATCGTCATAGATATCTATGGGATCAATTTTCATTTAAACATATTCCTGTTGAAATAATCAGCAACCTTTATCAACGGTTCGTTGGTGCCGGACACGGTACTGTTTACACACCTCCTTTTTTGGCGTCATTGCTATTAGATTATGCAATGCCGTATAATAAACTTTCCGGACTCGAAAGAGTTCTTGACCCATCATGCGGATCTGGTGTTTTTCTTGTTGGTGCATTTAAAAGATTAATTAATATTTGGCGTAGCCAGCATCAGTGGAATAAACCGGAAGTTGATACTCTTAAAAAGATTTTAAAGAGAAGTATTTATGGTATTGAACTGGATAAAAATGCTATTGATTTAACAGCATTCAGCTTATCATTAGCTATTTGCGATGCATTACAGCCCGATATTATTTGGCGGGATTTAAAGTTTGATTCACTTCGGGATAAAAATTTATTCGAAGCGGATTTTTTTCAAATTCTTCTAAACTCATTTGAAGATAATTTTACGATTTTTGAAAATAAATTCGATATAATTATTGGAAATCCGCCATTTGAATCAAAACTTACAGATGCTGGTAAAAATGTCGATAAAAAATTTCAAAAGCAAGATAAAGGACGAGGATCGCTCCCAGATACACAAGCTGCGTATCTCTTTTTAGAGCAATCCTTTAATATATTACAACCAGATGGTAAGCTTTGTTTAATACAACCCCACGGACTGCTCTACAATAAAAAAGCAAAGCCATTTTGTATTAACATAATTCGCAATTATAACATTGAAAAAATATTTGATTTTACTTCAATTAGAAAATTATTTACTGCTGATCCCAAAATAATATCAATATTTGCCAACAATAACAAACCTACAGAAAAACATCTTATTGAGCATTTAACATTCAGAAGAACCGCAAGTGTTCGGGAACGGTTATTTTTTGAGATAGATCATTATGACCGTCATATTGTTACTCAGAAACAGGCTGAAAATGAGTTGAATATTTGGCGGATTAATCTACTTGGAGGAGGTAGGCTATTAGATATATCGCAGCGGTTGAAAACCAGGCGATCTCTGGCAGCTTTTATTAAGGAAAAGGGGTGGGATTATGGAGAAGGATTTATTGCTGCTAAAACTGGCAGAAGGCTGCCGGCAACATTTTTAACTGGGTTACCATTTTTACCTACAGACGCTTTAACGGAATCAGGAATTGATGAAATTAAATTAAAATCTGTCAAAGAAACTCATTTTCGATCTGCATATACACTAGAGAGGTACAGTCCTCCATTATTATTAATAAAAGAACTTGATTCGCTTCCCATCGCTTTTTGGGACAAAGGCTTTCTTGCATACGGACATAGAATAATTGGGATTCATGTAAACGAATCAAACCAAAATGAATTATTCAAATTTTACAAAAATTTTATTCACAATCGTGAATTTTATCGCTTCTGTTGCACACTTCATGGAACAGAAGCGCTTGTTGATAAAGCAACTTCAATTCGTAAGCAAGATATTGATGCTTTGCCATACCCTGAAAACAGAGAAGATTTGGCTTTATCTTTCTGGGAAAAAGCTCTTTCAGACGATATCCTTAATTACATTTCAGATTTTATCCGATTAGGACAGAATTCTGAACTTTTAATGCGTGCTGCAAACAAAGAAGACCTGAAAACATATTCTGATATGTTCATACGGATGCTTGGATATGTATATAATAATTTAAAGGCGTCCGAACCGTTTTTTCTCAACGGCTTGATTTGCCAGCCATTCTTTTTTGGTACTGAACCGAATCTTTCATGGCTTAAAGAAAGCTCTACCGATGAATTGAGAGAGCTTATTTATAAGGATGATATGCATAAATGTCTCAGATCGGTTCGTTTGTTACGTCTGTATATCGAAAATGTGATGTTACTGATAAAACCAGATAGATTACGTTATTGGATACGATCAATAGCTATCCGCGATGCTGATGAGACAATAATTGATTTGCGCCAACAAGGCTACTGATATATATGAATAACAGCCAAGGAAATACAACATCAAGTGGCAGGATTACGAGCGGAATATCTCATAATTTGTTATCAGCACAAACTACTGATTTTATTTACGATAACCTGGCTTCTTGGCGTGATGACCCTCATCGTCCGAAAGAAAGCGCTGAAGACAAACTAAACCTTCAATTATGTAAATATCTTGATTCCAGAGCACGCAATGATTTTCCCATGGTTCATTTTAATCATGAAGAATATCAAACAGCGCAAAGACGGATTGATATTTCAGCGTCTCCTGCACAAGAGCTAATTATTGGTGTAACGCTATTTACTTTGTATGACCCATTTTTGGTTATAGAATGCAAAAGGCTTCCTGCTCCCTCCAGGGATCGTGAAAAAGAATATATTTCCGGCATCAACGATGAAAGATGTGGCGGAATTCAAAGATTCAAGCTTGGCCTTCACGGTGTAGATCTAGAGATGGTTGCGATTATCGGCTATATTCAAAAGCATACGATACAGTATTGGCAAGATAAAATAAATGAGTGGATAATCGGATTTAGTAATACTCGTTTTCGAAATGGGTGTAGTTGGGATGAAAATGAAATTCTTACTTATGTGAAAAACGATATCGAAAAAGCAGTAGGCAATTATCGATCAGCGCATAGAAGAGTATTCAACGGTAACACTCTTTCTAATATCGAAATTCATCATCTTTGGATTGAAATGTGATAATTCTATCCAACCTCGAAATAAACCCATTATCAGATACTTCCAAATAATTTCAAGATCCACATCGAAATATCCCTATGAATGTTCATACTGCACCTGCGCTTCCCGCATCACTTTTTCCCTGAAATACCGGCTTAAAAACAGAGGTGTGTTTAAATCGACTTTTTTTCCAAGAATATGAGATAGTTCCTGTTCCATATCGAAAAATGAAAGGCCCGGAGTATGCCCCTGCTCGAACTCCACAAGAACATCAATATCACTGTCGGGTCTTTCATCTCCATGAATATACGAGCCAAAAACGCTCAAACGCCGGATATGATTACGACGGCAAAAATTTTTGATTTTTATTTGCGGAAAATATTGTTTTGAAAACATACTGATACCTGACTGCTGTTGACTATCAATTCAAAAATATAATACAAGCCAGTATGAATCAAGAGATAAGAGCTTTTCTTCAAATGGTAAAAACAGCAACAATGCGGGCTAGACAGCATCAAACTGATTTTACTGTAGAGTAATCTTGATTTATAAGGTGAAGCTGTAAAGTTTCTTTGAACAAATGTATATTTATCTTGCAATACAGATTTTTGTAACACGTTTCCAATCGCCGCACGAAACAGTGCAATTATAAATACCGCAGCAGCAAACTTCCGGTATCGAAACCTCGTATTATTTATCAGCGCAGGTCGACAGGGCCATCATACCACCAAGCTCTTCCATTATATTCATCGCGGCGTTTAAGGCTGCCCGCTCTGAAGCGCAGAGTATTTCACTTACACGATTATAATAACTGGTGGCGAAAAAATTCGAACAACCACACCAGTGCATACAGTACTTCTGGAGATCGCATGCTGCACAGCGCCCGTCAACTTCTCCTCCCGGAACCCGATGGCACTGCATCCGCTCGAGTATCGGTCCTGTCTGGAGTGTTCCTATGCAGTGATTATCAACGGAGCCGTCGCCGACGAGACGTTCACAGGGAAAGAGGTTTCCCTGCGGTGAAATTGTAAACTCACCGTTCCCCATCCGGCACCTTTCGTCGTCGTGATATCCCCCGCGCATAATAACCGGTATTTTAGAGTCAATCAGGCTTATATAGTGAGGATCGTGCTGGCGGTAATAGTCGCAATATTTTTTACCGACAGCGTCATATACCTGCGCAAGACCTGCAATGTCACGAGCTGTCCAGAGGGCCGAAAAATCAGCGCTCAAGATAATTCTCCGTATACCAAGGGCCGAAAAGTATTCGATACTCTGCGGAAGATATTGCACCGTTTCCGGCCTATATACAGCATTCACCATAACGTTTGGAACGGAGGCGGCAAGCATTTTCAGATTGTTTTCAACCAACAGGGAAGTTGAAGAGCCGTCTGAAAAGCGACGGAATAAATCCTGTATAACCGGCGGGCCGTCACAGCTTGCGCCGATGCCAATGCCCAGATCGGTAAGCCGGCGAAAGATCTCTCCGGTAAGCAATGTCGCGTTTGTTACCAGCATCATTTCAACATCATATCCTGTGTACGCGTGATGCTCATGCACCAAGCGCGCTATCGTTTCAATCATATCGAAATGAAGCAGCGGTTCGCCGCCGAAGAATCCAATCTGGATGCGTTCCCCTTTGGGCGTGGTATTATTATAAATAAAATCAACAGATTGTGCGGCAATTTCAGAAGACATATACAACGGTTGGTGTTTGACATAGCAATACGAACACGACATGTTGCAATCCAGCGTAACACAAAGCGTGTATTTCATAAGCACCTTCTCTTAAAAACATAAACCGGTCGCACGAGACAGTTATAGCCGCATTTTTTCTGGTTTATAATAAATAGAAAACGACGATGCTTCTTGCAGGCAAATATAGTAAATCCGGTAGTACCACGGAACACATTTTTTGTGCACGCCGCAATTACTGTTTTCTCCAAGAAAACACTTTTTACAATGCACTCCAATTTAAACGTTCGTTTGCTTTACATATTTAATATATTATAATGGAGCATGCAAGAATGTTTATTGTTTGTCCAAGGTAATCACAACAAATTCCTCTCACAGAAGGGCGGTTTTCATGGTACGCCGAAGCCCCGTGAACAGAAGAAATTTTATAAAAAAATCTGCTGCCGGCTTGACAGGATTACTTGCCGCCGGAACGGTAGTTAATGATGTTTTTTCTCACCCGAAGGAATTTTCAAACCGGATTTTTGAAATTAACCCGAAAATCAATAACTTGCGCGTTGTCTACATAGAAGCTCCCGGGATTATGCTGAAAAATGGAACCGGCACAACTTTTGAAACGTTTTCCGCCTCCACCGCAAAAGTGAATACAGGCGGAGTCAAGTACTGCATGGATACCGTTGCGATTCTTCTGGCTAACCAGCCTGGCATGGACAGCCGGAAAGCATGGGAAACAATCTTTCAGAAACCCTCCAATAAAGAGTGGCGCGATGTGCTTGTCGCCATAAAACCAAACTGCGCAGCGGGTAATACCGACGGCCAATTGGTTCCTCACGCATCCATAGCCATAATCAATGCTGTTTGTGATGCGCTTACAGGTTTGGGTGTAACAGCCTCTAATATAACAATTTATGATACCAACGGGTTCAGTGTAAACCCGCAAACCTTATATCCTGCAAGCGCCATGTTGAGCGGTATAAAATTTGTTGGACCCACATTACGTAACTATCCGGCACAACTTTGGTCGTCACTATCACCGGCTGCGCTGGAGGCGGATATAATAATCAATATTGCTTCCTGCAAAGGACATGCGGAATTGGGCGGCGCCACGCTTACCTTGAAAAATCATCTTGGCACCGTGGGCGGCCATGTTACGGGCGATCAGGCTGTTCAAAAAATTCTGGAAATTCACAACTCCGAGGCGGTGCTGGGAAAGCCCATACCCGGTTCTGTTCCGCCGAAGCAGCAATTAGCCATAGTGGATTGCCTGTGGGCGGCAGAGAACGGGCCGCTTGCCGCACCGGATAAGGCGCCCGGCATTCTGGTCATGGGCACTTCATGTCCTGCGGTTGATTGTTTTACTGCAATCAAGGTCCGGCTGGAGAAGCTGAAGTATAAAGGCGACAGGCCGACATTTCTCTCATATCTGACTCACTACGGTTATGACGCCGCCGCCGTCGAACCGTTATTGAAAAATCCGAATCCCGATGCGCTGGGCAGAGGCTGGCTCGATGCGTCCTGGATGCTGGGCACGCCGATAAAGGGTAGTAATTGTTCGCCATTAAAGAATACCGTTGTCACTTTTTCGATCACCGGATCTGGATTTAAACCCCAGACTCAGACGATTACCTTGAAACAGGGTGAGATGGTGAAAAGTGTCTCTATCATAGATCTGAAAGGAAGAGTAATCCGTGTCCTCACTTTGAATGAAAGCGATAAAAATAATATCGCATGGGATGCCCGTAACACGAATGGAAACATGGTCATTCCCGGCGCCTATCTGCTGAAAATATCTGGTTCAAAAGCAGTAAAAGCGGTTCGATTTACTCTGATCAGATAAATCCGTTGAATATTTTTTGTCGAATAAACAGATTTTCAACAAATCTGTTGCTGCCTTTTACACTGCGTTACAAAAATCGTGTTCTTTCCTTCTCTCTATTTCTGACCTGTCATGTCGTATATTTTAAATACACAATAACCCAAAAAAGGACAATCGTTATGTACTCACTGACATTTTATGTCCCCGCAGAACATCTGGAAAAAGTAAAAATGGCTCTTTTCGAAAAGGGCGCGGGCAAGTACGATAAATATGACTGCTGCGCGTGGCAGGTGAAGGGCGAGGGCCAGTACCGGCCTCTTGACGGGAGTAAGCCGTTCTACGGTCAGCAGGGAAGGATCGAGAAATTGGACGAGTATAAGGTCGAGATGATCTGCAAAGACGAGATTATCCGGGAGGTTGTCGAGGAGCTGCTCCGGGTTCACCCGTATGAGGAGGTTGCGTATGGGGTGTACAGGATCGAGACGCTGAGGGATTTTACCTAGCGCCTGCTGTACGGCGACCCGTCGCCCCTGTTCTCGTGCTTCGTCGCCGGAAAAAACGGATGCGGTGCATTTGAGGATTATAGTGAAAGCGATTCAACGGATACATGCCGTTTACCAGCCAGCCAACAACTACTTCACGACAAAGTATTTTTCGACGGCGCCGATAGCGTCGGTAATGATGCCGTCAACCCTTTGTCGTGCGGCGTCGGCCATCTGTTCCGGGGTGTTCACATTCCAGAGATAGACCGAAAGGCCGAGCGCGTGCGCGTCGGAAATATAGCGGTCGTACACGGCTCCCCGTTTCCATTTCGTGTTCAGCGAGCAGGCGCGTACCTCTTTGGCGAATTGCAGGTAGGGTTTTACAGAACTGCGGGTTCCGATGATACCGCAGGCTATGGCGGGGATCTCGTGACGGATTGTTTTCAATGCACAATACTTTTCACGCACCCCCTTGATATTTTTTCTGGCGAATGCGGTGATAATAAAATCCGACACGCGCCATTTTTTCTGTGCGATTTGTTTCTTGATTATTTGAGCCACCGCTTTGCCGCATCCAAAGCTCTTCAGATCGATATTCATGACAGGCCGGGGAATTTTTGTTTGCGCGCATGTCAGGCGGATGAAATCGAGCGTCTGTTCGAAGATCGGCACATTTTTTGCCGCGGCGAGCCTTTTATAGTGCGTGACCTTCACAGTGCCGTCAATAAAGTGCACATCGATTTCGATGCCGGGGACCCTTCTGACGAGGGCCTTTTCAAAGGCAGCAAGCGTGTTTTCTTCATCTTTGTTCAGCGTGCCGCCCCGGTGGGCGAAAAAGGGTATCGGCCACGGTTGAGGCGTTGGTATATAGTCGCTGCGGGCAGGTTTCATCATGACGCCTGGTTCTATCAGAATGACAGGTTATATTTGTTCAGTCTGAAGCGTATCTTTTCGACAATCTGGTTCGCCACCGGCTCGATCCTGCTTTGTTCGGAGGCGGAGGAGACGGCGTCGAACCGTGATCCGTTTGTCTCTGGCAGCCAGTCGCCGCTGCCGGAAGTGGTAAAAACCAGTATGGTTTCGTTGTCGCTGTTTTTTTTCAAAAAGTTTTTCACTTTCAGGTCCATGGTTCCCGCCATACAGGTGTTGATGATGACGGTTGTCGTATATGCGCCCGGATCCTGCCGGTTCAGATCGTTAATACCGGTGGCGGCGATATGCACCGAGTCGTTTCCAAATGCGCTGAAGATCTTATCAACCACCGCGTCCTTGAATGTGCTGCTGCGGGCAGCGATAAGTACCTTTTTGTCAAAATCAGGAGAGTTCATTTCGCGGGCTTTCATATCTTTCTGTGAAACGATGACATGCAGAATAGAGAATCCGCTTGCCTGTATAATGATAATAACCAACAGCAGTGCGCCTATGACATAGAGTGTTTTTTTCATGGGGCCATCCTTTCCGGGTTATGATTTTTGCGTGAAGGATATACACGTATGGTTCATTGAGCGGTGCTTCGTTTTAATCCAATCCGTTGTCCGCATGATCATTGTTTTTAATGAAAATATATTTTATCCCCGTGATTTTTATGGATATTGTATAAAAAAGAATCTAAAATTAAGCAATAGGTATATGCGTATGCATGCTGTTTGCTCAAAAAACGGATACCGGCCAGGAGGCTCTTTATAAATTATTTAAATTTTATTTTGCGATTGTGAAAAAAAACAAGTATCTTTTGTTTCTAAATTTTTTTTAATTTCATTTTTTCACCTTTTCAGAAGGGGGTGACGAGTGATCGATCTTACGCCCAAAAAGATGTTTTTTACCAAAGGTGTAGGCTATCACAAAAACAAGCTTCAGAGCTTCGAGCTTGCATTGAGACAAGCCGGGGTTGCGAAGTGCAATCTGGTAACCGTGTCCAGCATTTTTCCGCCGGACTGTATAATCATCCCCAAGGAAAAAGGGATACAGTTGATACGACCGGGACAGATCACCTTTGTCGTTATGGCGCGCGAGGCGACGGATGAGCCCAATCGTCTGGTGACCGCGGCGATCGGTCTGGCAAGACCCAAGAGCAAGAGAATCTACGGGTATATCAGCGAGCACCACGGGTTCGGCCAGACGCTGAAAAAGGCGGAGGATTTCGCCGAAGACCTTGCCGCAACCATGCTCGGTTCCACCCTCGGCATCGAGGTTGACGCGACAGCGGCATGGGACGAACGGAAGCAGGTGTATAAAATCGACGGCAAGCAGCAGTTCGTCAGCCGCAGTATAGCCCAGACAGCCGAAGGTCATAAAGACGGGCTGTGGACAACGGTTGTTGCCATGGCGGTCATGCTTCTGAAATAGTAAAACCTTTATTAAATACCGGCGCCAGCGACCGGTCACGTTTATGATAAAACTCAATAAAAAACAGTTTGTTGATAGTGAATGCGCATTTTCAGATTTTAAAAAATCCAGGATCGCTGTTCTGCCGTTTCCGTACGAGGGCGGCGTCTCCTATGGAAAAGGAACCGCACAGGCGCCTCAGGCGGTGATCGACGCGTCACACTTTGTTGAATACTATGATGATGTGCTTGGCGCCGAACCCTACAAAGCCGGTATTTCAACACTTACTCCTCCCACGATCGGGAAAAGTCCCCAACAGATGTTTGATGCAATGTATGCGAACACGAAAAAATGTATTGATGCGGGAAAGTTTGTTGTTGTCATCGGCGGCGACCACTCGATAAGCAGCGGTTTTTTCAGGGCGCTTGCAGAGAAATATCCGGCGCTTGGCGCAATCCAGTTCGATGCGCACGCTGACCTGCGGGACACCTACGAAGGCAGCCCGTTAAGCCACGCCTCGGTCATGGCCCGTATCAGAGAGATGACAAAGCATACGCTGCAACTCGGCATCCGCAGTTTATGCGTCGAAGAGGCGCAGAAGATCAAGAAAGAAAAGATACCGGTCTGCTTCATGCACGATTTCCGCACGGGAGCCTTTAATATCGGCAAAGCCCTGGCAAAGCTGCCCAAAGACATATTTCTTACCATCGATGTGGACTGTTTCGACTGGAGCGTTATCCGCAGCACCGGCACGCCCGAACCCGGCGGTTTTCTCTGGCAGGAAGCGCTTGATCTTTTCAGGCTGATTTTCACGAAGAAAAACGTGGTGGGTTTCGACGTCGTCGAGCTCTCCTGCCCGTCCCACGATCAGAACTCCGCATTTGCAATAGCGAAGCTGATCTATAAGCTGATCGGGTTCAAGTTTAATACATGATCGACCGTTTACGTTGAAGATATGCGGGGGATTCTACTTGTCAATCCACCGCCGGCCCTCTTTTTCAAGCAGCGTGTTCGCCTCCGCAGGTCCTTCGGTACCCGACGCATAGAAGTGATGTTTTTCCCCCGCTGATTGTAACAGGGGGGCAACGATCTTCCAGTTCTGTTCCACCTCGTCCCAGCGGGTAAACAGCGTCTGGTTTCCTCTCAGTATCTGTTCTATAAGCAGCTCGTAGGCTTCCGGGGTATTGTGTTCGAACGTGCATTTATGGCAGAAATCCATGTGTACCGGTTGGAGTTTTACCTCAGCGCCGGGGATTTTTGCGTTAAACCGGACGGCTATGCCCTCGTCCGGCTGTATGCGGATGCGGATTATGTTGGGGCAGGTCTGGCCGGCGTTGCTCTGGAAAAGGCGGCACGCGGTATCCTTCAGTACCAGAACGACATCAGAATATCTCTCCTTCAACCGCTTGCCGGTTCGCAGATAAAAGGGAACGCCTTTCCACCGGTCATTGTTTATGAGCGCCTTTGCCGCGATGTATGTTTCCGTATGAGAATCGGAAGAGACGTCCGGCTCCTCTCTGTATGAAGCGACGGCATTGCCGTTGATCAAACCTCCGGAATACTGGCCGGCAACGACCGCTTCGGGTTGTACGGGCTGTACGGCCTTTAAAAGCGCTACTTTTCTGTCCCTGATGTCGTCGGCGGAAAGCGATGTGGGCGCTTCCATGCCCACCAGGGAGAGTATCTGCAGCAGGTGGTTCTGGAGCATGTCGCGGACAGCGCCCGACTTATCGTAGTAACGGCCCCGCGTTTCGACCCCGAGTGTCTCGGCTATGGTAATCTGTACATTGTCGATAAACGCATTGTTCCAGAGGTCGTTATACAGCGGATTGGCGAATCTGAACACCATGATGTTTTGCACCAGCTCCTTGCCCAGATAGTGATCGATGCGAAAGATGCGCTCTTCGTCAAACACGGAACGTATGCACTCGTTCAATTTCCGGGCCGAGGCCAGGTCGGAGCCGAAGGGTTTTTCGAAAACGACCTTTTTTGTACCCTGGCCGGCGAGCGCGCCGCTCATTTTCAGTATTTGTGTGGCGGGATCGAATTTTTCCGCGGGCGTTGCGAAATAAAAGGTTTTATTGCCGCGGCAACCGCCCTGGTTGTCCAGCCGTGACAGCAGTGTAGAAAAACCGGCAATGCCTTCCTGCGCCTCAATATTCATCCGGCAATAATGAACACCCGCGAAAAACCGGGACAGGGTTTCCCTGTCGGCGCGGGGCATGAATGTTTCCGGTTCGAGCAGGCCGATAAATTGATCGGCGCTTAACTCTCTTCGCGAGACAGCTATGATGGGTATGCTGCCGGTGATGACATTCTGTTTAAAGAGCGTATAGAGCGCGGGAAACAGTTTGCGCCTGGCCAGATCCCCGGTGGAGCCGAAGATAATGAACGTCTGGTTTTCAATAGTTTCTTTCATAGCTGCGGCAGGCACGGTTCTTTACGGAATATATACCGGCGTCCTTTCGGTACAGCGCCGTTTGTTAATTTCAGATCAGTCAGCACATAGGACTTTGTAATTCCGGAAACCAGGCGCGCCGGGCACGACAGGACATCCCCCTCCTTTTTTAGAAACCGGTCGAACGCCGGCTCTTTTTCCCTTCCAAAGAAGAGCAGAACAGCGTCGTTCGCCTTTACCAGCAGTTTTCGCGACAAAGAGATTCTCTGCGGCGGCGGCTTCGGGGCGTCGGCGACGGAAACAAAGAGATCCGCCTCGTCCCTGACCGATGCGTGGTCGGGAAAAAGCGATGCTATATGCCCGTCTTCTCCGGCGCTCAGCAGGAGGAGATCGCATGTTCCGCCGCATTGTTTCAGTTCCGAGGCATACTGCGACACGCCGCAATCGCTCTTCGTGAAATCCGCAATAAAAGGGTGAACATTGGATTCCGGCAGGGCTTTGGATTGCAGCAGGTGATCCAGGAGGGTCTCTTTTACCATTTTAAAATTGCTCTGCCCGTGATCAAGCGGCACCATGCGTTCGTCAGCCATGAAAAAATGGACTTTTTCCCAGTAGACCGGCAAATCTTTAAGCTGTTTGAGAACTCCCGGCGTACTTCTGCCCCCGGTTACGGCAAAGACCACTTTAGGCTGGCATCGCAGAAGGGCGGTTATGGCGTCCTGAATAATAATCGCCGCGTATTTTTCGAGACTCTCTTTTTTCGACTGTAGTATAATAGACATTGTTGTGCCCTGATAGTATTGTTTGACCGGGTGACCGCCGAATCCGACTTCTAACTCCGGTGTACTATATAACGAATAAAGCGTCCGGTCATGCTTCTGATAAAATATCTATTTTTGACGGTATGGAGGGTTAAAATCAATACACAGGCACGAAAAAACCCCGCTTGAGTTCTGCGGGGTTTTAGAAGCGCATCCGGTTATCCGCAACAGGCGCTTTTAGCGGGTGACAATACACTGTCTGGTGATACTCTTTTTTCCCGTGTACAGCCGGACGATATACACGCCGGATTTCAGATTCGAGGCGTCGAATATGATACTGCCGTTGCTGCGTTTCAGCTCGTTTGTCAGGTCTGCGATACAGCGGCCGTTCAGATCGAACAGTTTCAGGGTGACGGGGAGGTTTTGTCCTGTGTAGCGCGCCGGGATATACATGGACAGGCGGCTGTTTACGAACACGACGCTGAATGGGCGGCCCTTGGTTTTTGGCGGAGCGATGATAACGTCGATATCCGTCGGGTTGCCGTTGTCCGGTTTCGTCACGAAAAGCGTATCAGAGGAGCTGGGCTTGTCATCCGCCATTTTCAGGCTGTCCGCCATCCATTTTTCCAGTGCCAGCAGCGCGGTGAGCGATGTGAGAATCCTGTATTGCAGGCTGATATTCAGCGCCTGTTTTTTATCGTTTACCGGCGGGTTGGCCGGCGCCAGGAGCCGGTCGGCCTTCTGCTGCGCCCAGCAGTCGGACAGGGTAGGTATCGAGGAGGGGGCGTTTTTTACCGCATAGATCGAGTCGAACGAGTATTCCCTGCCGTTGTATATGCCATTACACGACAGTTTCAGCCGTTTCGAGTTATACAGCTTCCCGAAAAAAACATACTGCCATCGCGAATAGAGACAATCAACGGTTGGCCCGACTATATCATAGGGGAATCGCGTATTGGGATCGGAAAAGGTTATTGATGCCGGATACATTTTTTCGGAGAAACAGGGTTTCATGGATTCCAGAAGCGGATATAATGCTGAATTATACGCGCTGAACGTATATAAAACCCCCGGATTCACTTTTCTGATACCAGTATACACAGCAGAAATCAGGTTTTTCGGGCCGGGTTGCAGGCACCAGAAAAACTGTTTTGTCTTTGGCAGCAGTTTTTGAAGGTTTGCGGCTAGTTGGGTTGCCTTGGTGCTGTCATAAGGCATAGTTATATTACTACGGTCTATAACGATAATCCAGGAGCTGTCGCTTGCAGAGATGGATTTAAATCCTTCGGTCAAAGCATCCAAAGGAGATTGGCAACCAGAATATTTCGATGTGGTATTTAACGAGTCGGACAGGAAGGCGCTTAACTCCGAACAGGTTTGTTCCGAAAACAGGGTCAGCTTCTTTTTAAACGAAGATACGGAATGGTCGTTGATGATCAGGTTAATTGAGTCGCCTGTTTTGAGCGTCTGTTTTACAAAAGAGAGTATGTCGTTTTTGTCGTTTTCAACAAGCGTATTGTAATAGTAATTAAAATTGTTACTGTAATCAGGCGTCACATTGTTCCAGATAATACAGATTTTTTTCCGGTTATTTTTTTCTGTTTTAAACATCTGCCCCGGATCAAGCAGAGCGGCAAAGAAGGTTTCTCCGCCGATATCCTTCAGGAAGTTGACCGTGACCCCCCGGTCTGCAGGCGAAGAACTGTTTATGATTATAAGCAGGGGTATCGTGTGCCGCGTATTTTTGTCCTCAAAGCTCACCGTCGATCCATTCGGGCTGTTTGCGGTTATGGTATGTGTTCCTGATCCGTGGATGCAGCTGATAGCGGCCGGTTTTATGTTTTTTATTGTTGATTTCGAAACAAGAGTCTCTGTCGGATATACGGACAGCGACGATATCTCGAGCGGAACCGCCAGTGATAATTTACAGAAACTCCTGCTTAACACGGTGGTGTAGCATATTTTTATTGTCCGTTCTTCCCTTTGGAGGAAAGGAAATATCTGTATCGTATAGTTGTTTGAATTGCCGTTTCTTTTCAACAACGCCGGGTCGATCCTTCGTTTTACGATATTTTCGTATATCATAGTGGCATTCCAGGCGCACTTCATGTACGCAGGCTCAAAAACGCCTTTAATTAAAAGATACATCGAATCAATAACCGAGTTTTCCGGCAGGTCGAAATTCAGCACTGCCTCCAGACTGTCGTTGGGGTAGGAATTCGAGAGGATGTCTTTGATACTGACCGTCATCTCGTTTCTGGCCAGAAACCCTTCAACAGTACTTTTAAATTCCATTCCTGTTATCTGGGCACTCCATTTCTGCCACGTGTTTCTCACGCTCTGAATCTGCAGATACCCCCCTGCACCGGCTGATGTAATAAGGAAAAAAACAAGAAACGCAACGAACCTTTTTTTAAACATACAGACTCCTTTTTGTGTAAAAAGTGGATGTTTTTTTTGTTGATACTAAAAATGTACTTCATTCTGGAACGGAAAACTTTGTGAAAAGCAGGTGAAAACGAAGAAAGTGTTTTCTTCGAGAAAACACTTTCTTCGTTTTACTACAATTTTTCGAAGCAAGAACTCAATCGAACGGTTTATTTTATTTGTATGTACCGCAGAATTTTTTTTTCTGAATTCAACTTGTCTCTGATCATTAATTTTATCAGTGTACTCAATCAAATGCACACAAGCGTTATGATGCAAATATTATTTAAAATTAAACGTAGTCATGATTTAAAACGTCAAAATAAAATTATTCACCACAAAGACACAAAGGAAAAAGCAGCACCAGAAAAAAAATCAGATTGCATGAAATGGCGCAAAAATAAAAAAGATTAAAAAGTATTGCATAGTTGAATTGTGCGAATTAGTATATTGATAACGTGGCGTTTAAAAAAGGAATACATTTACAGTAAGGAGAAATTCTGTTCTGGAAGGATTTGATAACCCGGCATCATCATATACGTCCAGCATAATCCTTCCTGCTATCGTAACAAATAATTCGAGACACAACATTTTGTAAACAAACCGTCCCATTTTTAGGACTGTAGTCTCAAAAATGGGACGGTTGAAAAGAAAAGAACCTTGTTTAATCGATTAAAAATCAACATATTGAGTGGCACATATATTGCAATATTAATAGTATTCGGCTGGGATTTGATTTTTTTTAAAAGGAAAAAAAAGAAGAGCTGAACAACCTGCTAAAATTGATACAGCTCTTCCTGAAGCTGAAACCATAGGAATGCTATGATTGCTTGTAGCTTGATTATAACATTTTGAAGGAATAAATACAAATAAATAATTTATATATATCAATCGTAATACTTGACGTCAGCAATGTACACATTCAAAGGACGCTCTCATGAAACCCCATATTGCCCCCCCCCCCCCCCCCCCCCGCGTTTTACGCAGGGTATATCCCGCTTTTATTCAAATCGCATAACCTCAAACATTTCAATCCGTTATTGCCTCCTTTTTCGAAGCCTATGTCTTATTGTTAAAATATGCCAAGCTATTTACCAAATAAAACGGCAACTATGTATCGTATGAAAAAATTTAAACCAATAAAAAATGGAATAATCGCAATGAAAAAACCGTGCTTATATTACGGAATGATTCTCTGCCTTGCACTTACCATTGGTTATGTCTATTCCCAGAACCCCGAATGGATAGATTACACGCCATGTCAAACAGTTTACACTCTTGCAGAAGAAGGCAATTATATCTGGGCCGGAACCGACCGGGGGCTTCTGAAGGTAAATAAAATAACCAAAGAGCTGGTGGTGTATAATACCTGTAACTCGAAAATACCTTCAAACGATGTGAAAGCGATTTTTATTGATAGCGCGGGAGTTAAGTGGATTGGAACTATGGGAGGGGGAATAGCGAAATTTGACGGTATAAATTGGACTATTTACGACACATCAAATTCAGGATTGCCATATAAAAACATAAATTGTATGATTATTGACACTTTTGGAATAAAATGGCTAGGAACTCCCAGAGGTTTAACAAGATTCGACGGGAACCATTGGTCTGTTTATTTGCCTTCAGATGCTGGCTTGAATAGCGACGCTATCCGCTCGATTGCAATAGATAAAAAAGGTAATTTATGGCTGGGCGTTGCTGGCGGGTTAGCGAAATTCAAAGACAGCGTATGGACGGTCTATGACACATCGAATTCCGGTTTGCCGCATCCCGTTGTTTATTCCATAGCGATAGACAATGCAGGCAATAAGTGGATCGGAACGCAATTTGGCGGTCTTGCGAAGTTTGACGATACGAATTGGACTGTATATGACACATTAAATTCCGGATTAAAATCCAACGAGGTTACTTCAATAGCGATAGATAGTGCGGGTAATAAATGGATGGGAGTCGGATATAGCTCAAGCCTTAATAAATACGGTGGATTAGCAAAATTCGACGGCACGAACTGGACAGTGTATGACAAATCAAATTCCGGATTGCCTGATGATAAGGTAACTTCAATTTTTATAGATAGCGCGGGGG
>Ga0209287_10000343_pt1 | contig 29490 bp, 24 predicted proteins | sample PPLLak3cmMay2015_2_FD_187255 | JGI IMG/M metagenome (GOLD analysis project Ga0209287, IMG submission 187255) | Freshwater sediment microbial communities from Prairie Pothole Lake near Jamestown, North Dakota, USA - PPLs Lake P8 Core (1) Depth... | ecosystem: Environmental > Aquatic > Freshwater... | reverse complement strand
GGCTCTTGCGATTGAAATCAGGCTTGGCAGGGAAGCTAAGGAGGCCATGACACTCAATAACATTGGCCAAGTCTATTACTCCAGAGGGGAGTATGATAAGGCGTTAACTTATTATCGCCAGGCTCAAGACAAGAATTTCATTGCGAAAGACCAAAAAAAACACGAAAGAGAAATTTTTAGTGCCATTCTGTATAACAATATTGGCAAGATTTTCAACGCGTTTGGTGCTTATGACGTAGCGATCAGATATTCTAATTTGGCCTTAAATATTAACCGGGAGTTTGGGGCGGAAGCTGAAATTGCCATGACACTCTGCAACATTGGCGAGAATTACATAGCCTTAGGTGAGCATATTAAGGCTGTCGCGTGTTATAAACAGGCTATAGAGATTAACCTCAAGCTTGGCAAGGAGGCAGAGATCGCCTCGATATTCAACAACATTGGTCCAATTTGGATCTCCAATGGCGAATATGACTTGGCGATTGAGTGTTATCGTCAGGCGCTTGAGGTTAACCGCAAGCTCGGCAGGGAAGCTGATATCGCCATTAGTCTTAGCGGCATTGGCACCATTTACTGCTTAAGGGGGCAGTATGAAAAAAGCCTTGAACATTTCCAGAAGGCCTTGGAGATTAACAACAAACTGGGGAGTAAGCCCGCCATTGCCAACAGTCTCAGCAATATTGGCTGGGTTTATGTCTCTTCGAAACAGTATAGCAAGGCCATTCAGTTCCTTCACAATTCCATTGACATAAAGGAAAAATTGCGCAACACCTCCGCCCACAATAAGCGTGACTACTTGGCCAGCCAGCTCTACACATACCAGCTTCTTGTCTCGGCCTACCAGAAGAATAATAATCCACAAGGCGTACTGCAAAGTATTGAACAAAGCCGGGCAAGGCTATTGTCCGAGAGAATTGCCGGTCGCGACTTTGACATAGAGATTCCATCCCTTGACGATGTTCAGAAAGGATTGGGACACGATGAAGCAGTTTTGATTTTCAGCAATATTGATCTGGACAACTTTGTTGTAATGGCTATTACAAATTCTGTAGTCTCAATGAAGGAAATCCATAAGGAGGGCTTTCTTGCCAAGGTAAAAAGTCAGTACCAGGAGCCCACCCTTAATATGTTGGACAAACAGCGCGGGTTAATATTAAATACAAAAAAGAAAGAAGATCAACTGCTGGCTAAAAGCACCGGAAACAGTTCCGAATTTGAAAAGGCAATCAACTATTACCGGATGTCAATAGTCCTCTCGCCAAAAAATGGTCAGCGTAAGCTTGACGCAGTCGAAAATAGGAGCGGTAACCTTGCACACTGCCATGAAATTTCGCGCACGCTTTATGCTTTACTCATAAAACCTGTAGAAGATACAATAAGTGGCAGGAAAAAACTTTTAATCGTTCCCGATGGAGTTCTCGCTTTTTTACCTTTTGAAGCCCTGGTTGATGTGCAGGATAAATATCTGGTGGAGAAGTATTCTGTTCAATACATCCAGTCCATGACTATTGCCAGACGGCTGAATGAACGTCAATACAGGAATGACAGAAAACCAATGCTTGCTTTTGGTGGAGCGGTTTATGAGTATGCCAGCAGCTATGTGCCGGGCACCTCGCTTACCTCGGCTGATCTGGATTTATTGAATAAACAACTAAAAGCTTTTCTTGACAAAACTGCTTCTCTTCGGAGTTTTTACGAAATGAGCGGCATGGCTAATTGGGATCAATTGCCTGGAACGATGAGTGAGGTAGAAAATATTTCCCTTATAGTGAGTGACTCGGAAGCTATTACAGGAGCTGAGGCAACGGAAAATAAAGTAAAACAGTTATCTGAAAGCGGTAAATTAGCGGATTATAAAATTATGCATTTTGCCACGCATGGGCTTGTTGTCCCGGACAATTCAAATCTTTCCGCCTTAATTCTGTCTCAATTTAATGAGGAAAAAGACGGAGAGGACGGCTTTCTGCGGATGAACGAAATAGTCGACCTTGATATCAAGGCCGATTTTGTTAATCTATCCGCCTGCGAGACCGGCTTAGGTAAGATATATGGCGGCGAAGGAGTGGTAGGCCTCACTCAGTCGTTTCTTATTGCCGGAGCCAATGGTCTGTCCGTCTCTTTATGGCAGGTGGCGGATGACTCAACTTCCAAATTCATGACCGAGCTGTACAAAAAAGTTCAAGAAAAAAACATCCCCTACAGGCAGGCCATTGCTGAAACGAAACGAGGTTTTATCGAAGGTGAATATGGTGATAAATGGAAGTCCCCTTATTATTGGGCACCATTTGTATATTATGGAAATTGAATTTCAATTTAATAATCTACTATAAAATCAGATCTTTTGAGAAGTATTGATGGAAATGAAGAGGTGTTTAATTAGAAATGGTACCCCCTCCCTCGACTTTTCTGGCAGGTTGAATGTTCTAAAAAAGGGCAGAGGATTGAAATTCCATGTAGCTTACTGTGCCCAAATTGTGTCCGTCAAGGTCAAATTGTTCCAAACATTTCCAAACGAAATCCAAAGTAAATTAAAAATATCGAGTAGAAATAAGTAGTTAATAATACAGTAAATTATTTTTTCTTAATCTTCGGGCTCAAAATCCTCCGTTCGCAAGGACATGAGAGCTTTGCATAACATCTTATTTAGAGGTCTGCCAGGGTCATGGGCTTTGGGCATATCGCAAGAAATTTTTATGAAACCATAGCAACGCCCCCATATATACGACATGGATCATACAGGCGGAGTCTGTGTAAGGCTTCGTGACTATTCATCCTTTGGGGCTGTCTGTCTATAGCCTGATGGATGCGTATATGCCGCCGTTGGCGAAGGGTTAAGTCGTGTTCTTGCGAATGCCAAAGCTCATTACCCTTTAAGACCCTAATTGAAGATATTCAAAGGTCCCGACATGTCGGTTCAATTCCGACCTCCGGCACCACCTTCTCTCATCCAAGCTGCGATTTTCCAAATAATTTTTGACAAAAATCAACTGTAGTGACTGTCAGAATACCTCCAGATGATTCTATGTTTGCCTGTGTACAATTAAGAAAGGCGGACCCGGTTATCAAGACAATCTTTTTTTCATTTTCATACCGATCATGACACCATTCAAGACGCCGATACCGCACCCCACATTGTGTGGTTAAAATTCCATTGACACGCAAGGTCATTCTATATATATACTCACGGCGAAAAAATAATGGCTTATCAATTTAGTCTTTTTTTCCTTGCGGAAAATTCATCATAATGATGACTTAGAAAGAAATGAATTGGAGAACAGATCATGAATATACGTCTAAAAGCTTTTCTAACCCTCTGCGTCCTGATGGTCATAATTACCGGCACCCCTCTTCAGGCTGCCTCGCCTGAAGAATCCTTCCGGAAGAGTTTCCCCAAATACACTCTGGACAGCATTACCCCCACCGCGGTCCCCGGAGTCTACGAAATTGTCGTCTCCGGCAAGATCGGCTATTACGCCCCGGGGCCGGAGTATATCTTCACCGGGTCGATCATAACCCCGGATGGGAAAAATCTGACGCAGGAACGAACTATCGAGATCCAGAGAGGGAAGTTCAAGAACATCCCACTCAAAAAGGCCCTGAAGATCGGCAGTGGTCCCCACACGGTGATCGAAATCACCGATCCGGACTGCTCTTTCTGCCGGACGGCCTCCGAGTTTTTTTCGAAAAGAAATGACGTGACAAGGCATATCTTCTTCTACCCGCTCCCCTCGATCCATCCAAACGCCGAGGCAAAGGTACTTTATGTTTTCTGCGCCAAAGACCGGGCGCTGGCCTATGAGGAGGCGATGACCGGAAAACTCGACGACATGAAATTCACACCCTGCAAGAATGATGAGGCGGACAAACTCTTGAAGGCCCACAAGGAGATCGGGGACCGGATAGGGGTAGCAGGCATCGGTACGCCTCTTTTTCTCATCGACGGGCAGATAGTTAACGGCGCGAACATTCCGCTCATGGAGAAGATCCTCGGCGACAAGAAGTAAAAGAAATTCACCGATATCCGGCGACAAAAAAACTTATCCAATGTATTTGCGATGAGACCTTTGAAGAACATCCAATTTTGGCCAAGTAAAAGGAAGGCGATAATTTCAACCACAGGAATACATGGAGTATTTCGAGGATAGCGCGAAAGCTTCACTTCGTGCCTAAATTTGAGCCTGACGCAGTAATCGGGCAAAAGGGGGAGTTATGCAAAGGTCTCGCGATGTGAGAGCTTTGCATAATATAAATTTTACAGTGGTTGACGTGGGTATGCGCTTATGTGTTCTGACGGAATTACAGCCTCGACTTCGATTGCGGCGGCAGATTCGCATCCATCAGTTTCATACAGCCCCAGAAGATGAATATTCACGAAGACTTATATGGTCTCCGCCTGTGTGATTTTATGTAAACTATCCGGGGGGCGTTGATATGTTTTTTGAAAAATTGTCCGGCAGAACACATGAGCGCATACCCACGTCAGCCCAAAATAGTAGTTATGCAAAGGTTTCTAAACGACTATCGACAAGCGCCCTATCTACGCTTGAAACGCCCCAGGAGGCGCTCCATTAATTTCGTGCGTTCAAACAAAGTCCAGAGATACCTGTCGTCCACCGCTTTCCCACTCTGAATCCATTGACGTTTTTTTAATGCCCGCTTCAAGCCTCTCAGGGCATCTTTCTTTGCCCTGAAAAAATCCTTTCCCCGACCGCTGACAACGAAATATGACAAAGCAGCGATGTCATAAATGATGTGGGGAATGATCGTTCTGAGCAGCAACCGGGAAGGCATATTCTGAATGTAAACCCACTCCAGATTCCGGTGGCTGTAGTAAACAGCCATCGGGGAATCATGAACAAGGCTGCCGCTTCCCTTGTGATAGACAATCGCTTCCGGCACATATAAACACTTATACCCTTTCAGCTGTGCGCGAAAACTCAAGTCGACATCTTCGTAAAGCAAAAAGAAATCTTCATCGAAGATTCCCGTATCCCGAAGCATCGCCGTCCGATAAAGTGCTGCGCCCGCACAAGCGCCGAAGACCCAGGTCCGCTTGTTGTAATCATCCGCCGGACATCCTCTTCCCTGCAAAAGAGCCGTCCCCGATTTGGTATAGGCATCGCCGGCACGATCTATTATGGCCGGTCTGTCATAAAAAAGCATCTTCGAGGCGGCAAATCCCGCTTCAGGATTGGTCACCAAGGCATCCACCAGCTGTTGCAACCACTGGGAATCAGGAACGGCATCGTTGTTCAGAAGGGCGGCATAAGGGGTTTCGATGGCACTAAGGGCTATATTGTTGGCGACGGCAAATCCGGTATTTGTGCTTAAGGAGATGACCCGTACGTCGGGGTAGTATTTTTTGACAAAATCAACGGATCCGTCATAGGAGCCATTATCAACCAAAATCACTGAAAAGTACCGGAACACCTGATGCCGAAGGCCGTCCAGGCATTCGGAGAGGAATTTCAGGCCATTCCAGTTGACGATGATGACCGATACGAAGGCCTGTCTTTCGGCAGAGTCTTCGGACGCATTATGATCGTTTATGTTATATGACAAATGAGTAGCACTCAAAATAATAGATGAACCCGCAGATGTCGTCTACCTCTTGTCAAATAACAGGGAAATCGATTCCCAATATGAAACGATATCCTTCAAACTTTGTTCCAAAGGAACAATATTCTCCCATCCGAGTTCCCGTTTAATCTTTTCGTTCGATCCAATAATTTTCTTATTATCAGCCGGCCTGATTAATCGATTATCAATATCAATATCCACTTCAATGCTTAAATGCCTCGCCATAATATCAATCAGATCTTTCAGAGATATGCCATTACCACTGCATACATTATAGATATGCCCTGCCTTGCCCCGTTTTAACAACAAATAGTATGCGCGGACAACATCTCTTACATCGGTAAAATCCCGTACAATTGAAACATCACCTGTGACGACATTTCCTCTATTTTCCCCGGATCTCTTTAATTCAGCCAATTGCTTTGCTACGGATGACACAAAAAAAATGCTTTTTTGCATGGGGCCAATATGATTGAACGATCTTGTCAAAACTATATCCATGTCATAACCATCGACATAAACTTTCGATAAATATTCTTGAGATATCCTCGCTACAGCATAAGGACTAACCGGATTTAATTTGTGATCTTCTTTTAATGGTAAATCTTCATCATTTACGTTCCCATACTCCTCAGATGAACCAATAGAGAGAATACGCGTACTCATATTTAATTTTCTTACAGAATCTATTAAATTTAAGAAAATATTCGTGTTGTTTTGAAAACTTTGAACAGGTTCTTTCCAACTGAAAGCCACGCTGCTGAATGAAGCCAAATGTAAAATATAATCTGGCTGAAATTCATGAATAATATATTCGACCTGATCTTTAAACAGGAGATCAATTTTTTCGAAACTTACCTTTATATTTTTGTATTTATCAAATCTAAAGTCGGGATTATCAATATCTATCCCCATAACAAGACAATTCTTTTCATTATTTTCAAGATATTCAACGAAATGACGCCCGACAAAACCTGAAAAACCAGTAATTAAATATTTATTCATATAAGAGCTCAGCTTTTTTACACATGATCAATTAGTAACCATACCAATAATATCATTCAATTTTTTTTTATATATTGCCGGAGAGCATTCTTTTTTAATGTATTCCAAACCCTTCTCTCTTAAAGATTGCCATATGTTATTGTCTGTATAACATTGAATAATCTTATCTGCAAAATCATCTGCCGTATCTCCGATTAAAACCACATTTCCTTCAATTCCCAACTGATTGGCAGTGATCGGTGTAACAACAGCAGGTAATCCAAAAGACAAACATTCTTGGAGTTTCAAAGGAATTCCAGCAGAATAGCGGGTTGGCACTACAAAGACTCTGCATTTGTCAAAGTAACTGTATAAACTGTCCACCCTGCCCGTCACTATGATGTTATCTGATTCTAACCTTTTAATTGAATCTAAATAATTGGTCCCAACAATAAAAAATTTAGCATTTATAGCTTTATAAACCTTTGGATATATTTTATTAACAAAATATTGTACTGCATCCTCATTCGGAGAAGGCGAAGTAAGAAACGATCCTAAAAAGAGGATGTCCTTTCTTTGATCAAATAATGTTGGAGTAGGGTTAATATTATAGCTATGGCCCAATACTCTTACATTGTCGACATTATATTTTTCAACTAATGCATGCTCATTTTCTGAAACATTAATAATAACATCCGCTTTACTCATGAGTTTGATTTCTTCTTGAATCATTTTGTTTTTTTCTCTGGCAGAAAGTTTCACTCCTTCCAATTCCCACATCATTATTTCTCGAACCGAAAACAACGCCTCTGCATCATAGACTACTTTTTGGGCAGGATTGATTCGTTTAATAATATCTATAACTTCTTCCATATTATGTGGCCGATTTATCCATATTGCATCATAATAGTTTTTTCTTTCTTTAAAAAATTTCTTAAAATTAATTTTTGTGTTTTTCCTCCCATAAATTATCTCAATCCCTTTTTGTTGCAGCCAATAAGTAACAGGCTCTATTTTTTCCGGAAATTGTAGAGGAAACAGAGTAATTCCATATCCAAGATCGGAAAGATATTCAGTAATGCAATGAGTCCTGGGGTACCCCGATCCAAGACATGGATCTGGAACTCGGTCTTCTATTATCAAGAGTCTCTTTTTTCTGTTTTTATGACACTCTCTGGAAAAAATAATGTTATCCGGCGTATATGAATAATACGTTTCTAATTTATTTTTCCATTTTTTAACAAATTTTTGCTTATTGATTTTCTGCAGATCAATTGCTTTGCTAACTGAGCTGGAACTGCCAAATTCATAGTGAATTAATATCGCTGATGGTTGATATATGACCTTATATCCCTTCTCCCTGATTTTCATACATAGATCTGCTTCTTCATAATAGGCTGGAGCGAATTGCTCATCAAACATTCCAACTTCTTTAAAAAAATCTTTCTTAACAAACAAACAAGCTCCCGAACAGTAATGCACTTCTCTGACATATGAATATTCCGGTTTAAGCGGGTCATCTCCCCTCCCATAACCCAGACAAGAGCCATCAGTCCAAATGATACTCCCCGCCTCCTGCAATTTTCCATCTGGGAAAATGAGTTTAGCTCCGACAGCGCCACATTTTTCTGTTTTTTCAGTTGTTCGCAGCAATGTTGATAAAAGAGCAGGCATTACCTGAGTGTCATTATTCAAGAATAACAACCATTCCCCATTGGCAATCCCGGCTCCCTGGTTGCACGCTCTTAAAAAGCCGATGTTTTCTGCATTCCGGATTATGCGTGCGTACTTTATTCTATCTAATAATTCAGATGTGTTATCACTTGAAGCGTTGTCGATTATAATAATTTCATATGGTAAATCCGAATTAGCTTTAATAGTTTCTAAACACTGGTATGTGTATTCAACCTTGTTGAAAAGCACCAATATAATAGAAACCTTCGGAGTATTATTTTTAGGCAGTTCGAATTTAAGACCTGTATTTTCCAAAAATATATTTATTTTCAGGCGCATAAACAACTGTAAATTTTTTGTTACCGGTTGACCCGGATTAAGGAATTCCGGGGAGGGCGGAATATCTTTGGTAATTTCGTACTTGGCATTTACTCTTTCCAAGAGCTTCCTTGGATTTGAAGAGCGTACTCCTCTTAATAATGTTTTAAAGTTTCTAACGGTTAAATTTCTAATTAAAATGCCTGGATTTAAAGACATTTTTACAATTAAATTCAAGATAGATTGATTATCCATAATCATGATATGTTACAGGTAGTTAGGATCATTTATGGAAAGATGGAACATTTGATTCGCTGCAGCAAATCCTTTTTTGCCGGTTATGCAAAGCACTCTTTATCACGGAAAACATCATCTTGGAGAAAAGTCGGCCGTCTGAAAAGAATTTGATTTATGCCTTGTTATGATTTCAAGGACATAATATTTAAGGTATAAATATAATTTCCTCTGAGGTGTCACTTCTTCCGAAGTATGATCTTTAATGTATTCGTCAAAATATTTTTTTATTGCACCGGCAAGCATATCGTTATTACTTTTTGTTAGGCTAAGATTTGTTAATTTATCAATCGCCATATTATAATATTTATCGGCAAACTCCTGATAGCTTGTCAAGTATGCATCTATCAAATCAACTCTGTAATTATCAAGCAGCGGAAATGTTTCCAGACCCTGTGAAAATGCTATATTTTTATATTCTTCATATAAAAACCAATCAAAGACCTCATAATCTAAATTACTGAATAATTTCTTTCTTTCTGAATACCATATATCAGATGCTTCTTTTCGACTCAGTAAAATTAGCCCGGGAATTCCATAATGTGGTTCCGCTAATATGCTAGAAATATTGTATTTATTACATACAGAAGTTAAAGCAAAACTTCCTTCTCTTTTATCAGATAAGTATTTTTTAATTCTCCCGAAATAGTCATACGTACTTTGAACGTGCTCTAAAACATTCGTGGAAAAGATGATATCAAAACTGTTTTTATCATAGGGTAGATCTTGAGAAAAAATATCTATTAGCAATAGATCGATTTTGTTCTTTAAAAGTTTTTCTCCTAAAAACTCTCGCGCATTGTTTAAACGGATTTGGCTGATATCTATGCCGACTAATTTCGTGGCCCCGGATTTAGAGCATGCAAACAATAAGCAACCGTTAGAGCATCCTATTTCAAGTACAGTTCTATTTTTTAGATCAAAGCCATTTTTTTTTAACCTTTTTACTAAATCTATTTGAGTGTTAAGAATTGAAAACTCAGATTCAATGTATCTCATACACCATGGATTGCTGATCAAGGAATCGACTTTGAAATGCCCGATTATTTTTTTTACATAATCTAAAGAAAAATATTTGTAGTGTTTGTATAACCTCTTAGTCATCACTTCAAAGTTATTTGTTATTTCACGTTCAAAAAACTCGTGATCATCCCTTAGTTTATTAAGATAATCTCCATTGCGCGATTTAATGGTGTTAAAAAATCCCAATAATTTCTTTTTCATGCTATTTCTTAGTTCCTAAAAGAGCAAATCTGCAATAAATTGAAGGATTAATTTTATTAAAGTTTTTTATATAAATAACTTTAAATTCCATATTATTTGAATTTCCTTCAATTAACCTATTATGCAATGTTTGTGGCGAATAAAAACGGCCTTGCCTATTTCCCCAATCTTTTACACAATATATATTTTGATTCTCACAAAAATTGACATTCCCTGGTACAGAAAAAATGGGATCGGCAACATAAAAAGGATGATTATGCATATATAAAGGTAGAATTAATATTTTGCCGCTGCTTTTAAGTATTCTTGAAGCCTCTTTCACAAATTTCATATCGCTGTCATTCTCAAAATGCTCAATGGCGCAAGCAACCAAAATAGAATCAAAGAAACCATTTTCAACCGGTATCATTGAAGCATCGCAGCCTATATTCCTTCCGTGTATTCCCGGCTTCAGCATAATATCTTGAACATAACCATGACACCCGGTTAATTTGCTGAATATATCAGCATGTGGTGAATTTTCAGCGCCGATATCAATGAATTTATCATCCTTTTTAGGATTTAAAAATTTGAAAGCCAAAAAATGTTCAAATGTCTTTTCATAATAATTGGAAGGATAATAATTTGGATATTTCTTATGATAATTTACCTGATTAATATATAAATCATAATCTTTCGGTAAAATTTCGACCTGTTCCGTTCGAACATTGAATTTATTCAATTCTGATAATAAATTAATATTTTCTTCTTGAGAATATGCTATAGGTGGCCACCCAATAAAAACTTTGTTGGGATAACGACTTTTTAAAATCTTAACGCCGTCGTCGAATCCGAGTGTTTTATCCTTCAAATAATATTCATACTTTTGCATATCACCCTTTCAATACGCTTCCCCCAACCCCGATAAAAGGGATAAGTTTATGAGATTATTTCGTGCCGCTCTTTTCAGTACCCCCCTTGAGGGGTAGGAAAACGGAGGAAATAATCTCTTTCTTACTAACAGCCATGCCCGAAGCGGGCACAACGAAGCATGAGAATGCAGGAGCCAAAATAACCCTGGTATTGTTTTTCTCCTGTATTCTGTATTCTGACTCCTGTATTCTCATATAAAACTCTATGCCGAAAAGCTTATTAAAACAAAAAGTTAAAATGGCTTAGTTTCTCGCGATGTTGTGAACGGGATAACAATCATCTGAATAATCACTTTATTGCTACTAAGAATATATAGTTTGGTTCAAGAATAGATCCTCTCAATGCTAATTCTTCGATTTTTTGCATCAATAGAATTATGGATCTATCCGAGTCATCTGTTTCATTGAAGTTTCCTGCAATATTGTGAAATAACAAACTTAACAGCGTTCCGCCCATAAATTTCTTCTCGATGATTTTGAATTCATTTTCAACTATGGGCATAATATCGCTGGATCTAACGGCTTCGGAAGGATCACCTTGCGCTACTTCATCAGGACTTGGTCTGGTAATTTTGGTTTTATAACTGGATGCTGTTTCCGCGGACGACAACATTTTTCTATATTTTAAAGGCATTATATCAAGCATTTCTTGTGCAATTTCTATTTGTTTATCAGACCATTGAAATCTAGAGGGTCCAATGAAATCAACAATCAAGAGTAGCCCATTGTTCTTTAGAGCTTTTTTCACTTCTTTTAGAGCTTTCTCCAAATTTTCCACATGATGCAGGGAATGAAAAAAAATAATCAGATCATAATAAGATGTGTTTAATTGAGGCTTATCTAAATCCATAAAAAAATAATTAACATGCTGCAGCCTCAATTTTTTTGATTCTTGATTGGCGAATTCGATCAAATGAGGGTTTATATCAAACCCATGGATCTCCTCATATGCATAATTGAAATTGTTGATCAACGTCCGCTCCAAATGACCGCTCCCGCAACCTAGACTTGCTATGATCGGTTTAGCGTCTAATAGATATTTATCTTTGAAATAAGAAAGAAAATGATAACTCCTCTTGCCGGTTACAAGATAGTTATGAAACTCATGTGTCAATGATAATCCACTAAAATCGTTCTTATTTCTTTTATCTAAAGCCTTTGGAGATGAAAGAAAGCTCCAGAAACTCTTTCTTTTATCCTCATTGCGGTTCATAATTGAATTCCTTCCAAAAGAAACTTGATGGATGCGTAAAAAGCAATTTTATACAGCTTTGCTGCAATCTATATTCAACGATCTCGTTGGAAGTCTGAATATGCTCTGAGATCTTTGCATAACGCCCCCTTTTGCCCGATTACTGTGTCAGGCTCAAATTTAGGCACGAAGTGAAGCTTTCGCGCTATCCTCGAAATACTAAATGTATTCATGTGGTTAAAATTATCGCCTTCCTTGTACTTGGCCAAAATTGCCGATTTCCGAATTGGAAACGCGATAGTTTCTATCATTAGTTTCCGGATGGACACTATTTAGGACATTAACATTCCAAACAGAAAACGCAACTGAGATTGATCTGTAATCATTATTTACAACTGTTTATCAATATAATTTTTATAAGATTCAATATTATATCCCATCTTCTTTATTCTTGCTGTCAAAAGTGATTCATTAAGAAGCGAACATAATTTATTTCTAAAAAAGTCCCAAGTTGTTTCATTGATCTTGAATTTTCCATGCCATTCTTTAGTAAGCCAAGTGATTACCATATTTTTATAGTTATCATTAAGCCCGCTATCGAATTTAAAATATTTTATATATGCCTCTTCTTCAAAGCCGCCGGGAAATATATTACTAACTATTGCATCCAATTTTTCATCATTTACAGAAATAATATTATCAATTTGTTCTATGATACGCCTTGGAAGAAAAAAACAATTGGTGCATATCCAATTGCTTACGTCATTGCCAAACACCTCTAATTCAATATTTTTTGTGTCAATGTGGCCCATCATTGAATTGCCATTCAGAAGCCATTTGCACAAATTAAGCTTATTTGAATATTCTAATAAGCTCCATCCATATGCAAAAAAAGCATCGTTTGCAAATAAGACTGCATCATAGTTAATATTGTTTTGTCTTAAATAATCAATCCCTTTCTGCCAACCTGAAAATTCCCAGCTGGAATTATCACCATCAATTCGATACGTGTCGCATGATTTTAATAAATAATCTTTTTTTCTCATATTATCGATAATATAGTAGCATTTATGGCAATATGCAATTTTTTCAACATACGACGTAAAACGGGTAAAAGAGTTTGGATATTTGCCATTGTCATATTCTAAAAATAAAATTGCTAACTTCATTCTCATATATTTCTATATTAAACTGATAGTTAGTGTCCATCCGGAAACCAAGCTCGGACACAGTTAAGTTTCCAATTCGGAAATAGGCAATTTTGGGCAAGCTCAAGGAAATCAAGGGATGCGCTTAAGACATACGCATAGTATGTCGCACAAGAAATCCCGCAGATTGACATAGAGATCGCTCAAAAGGGCCATTTCCGGATGGAAACTAACATAGGGTTATGAAATAAACATCCTGCCAACCTCATTTGAGTAAGTGCCGTCATCATTATAGATTATAAGAGGTGTATCTACCGTTGCACCGGGACGTCCTCCCTTTACACCTTTAACAATTACAAGTTTTGATTCCGCATTCTTTTTTGAATAAATGAACCTAAAATACTTTGGTTCAATTCCGGATAATCGCATATGCATAATTATATCAGCTGTACGTTCGGAAGGATAAATCATAATAAACTTTCCTGAAACCCGCATCAAGGCTCCAGCTGATTCAAAAACATCTGGAAGAGTAATCTTTATTTCGTGCCTTGCAAACGCCCGCTGATTGTCCTGATTGACCCTTCCTGATTTTGCCCTCCTGTACGGAGGGTTACATACTACAATATCGGCAGCCCCTGAAATAGCGCCTTTTTTCGAATCTTTGATATCCGCGCAGATAATTTCAATCCGGTCTTCCATATTATTATTTTTAACATTAAGGGAAGCAAGAACCGATAAACTTTTCTGGACCTCGATTCCATACACTTTAATTTCAGGATTTCTGTACGCGAGAATAAGAGCAATAATGCCGCATCCCGTTCCCATATCAATAACCCTGTCACCAGGATGCGTATCAACATGAGAGGCAAGCAAAATTGAGTCGATTGAAAAACGGTACCCGTTCCTGTTTTGCTTTATTAGAATCTTCCCGTTGAAAAAAGTGTCGGACGTCAGTGATTCCATACTCAAACAGGCCCTATCTTGAATTTAATATCACAAACGAGTTCTTTCCCGAGCGCTTCGTTAAGCTTCCCTATCATATCCTTTCTATAAAATTGAAGCTCCTGTATCCAGACGGAACTGACGACATTCACCAGAAGGATTTTACCTTTGAACCCAGCCGGCCTGGCGTTTTTTGCTACAGCCTCTCCCACAACATCGTCCCAAAGGCTAAAAAGGCCGGCCAGTTCCAAATCCGGATCATTACGAAACGTATTTAAAACATCGCAGAGTATATTCCCGATATGCTTAAAGTCATCTGCCTTTTTTTTTGCTCCATCCACAATAACTCCTTAGCTGTATAATGTAGAGTTCATGGAAATGATCTTATGTTCCCTGCAAAGACCTTTTTATGGCACCCGTTAAAGACCTGGCTTCTTTATAACTTTCTCCCGATGCGGCAGAAATATTGAAGCTCCCCGTCGCAAGCAACGGGGAAAGCGCTCACTGTTGTTTGGTTCAAATATCTCAGGAAATAACACTGTTTCTTATTTTTGCTTGACTTGAACGGATGCGTAAATTACATAAAGATATAAAATTAGTATATTTTACAAATTTGTTTTTAACATTTTGAGCATTTGCTTATCAACAGGAAAGATTATCTCTTGCCGTAACTTAATTCTTTATCAGGATGCCGTTAATCACTGTCAGGTATGGACCTTAAAAAGATATCTGAATAATCTGTAATTATTAAGGATTAATAACAATGAGTTGGGATTGGGAAAAACTTAAGGAACAACAGCAGGGCAGAAGAGGGGTTCCGCCTCAATTCGAAAATTTTATTAATAAATTTTCGAAGTATAAACTTCCGGGACTTCCGCTGACAATACTCATTTTCTTTGCTTTGTTTGTTGCCGTATCAATGATTTATACTGTCGGAGTAGACGAGGTTGGCGTAGTTCAAAGGTTTGGACAATATGTCCGAACAGGCCAGCCTGGTCTGAATTTCAAAATGCCGGCAGGCATAGAAAAAGTCACAAAGGTAAAAGTACGGCGGGTATACAAGCAGGAATTCGGTTTCAGCTCAATGAGATCAGGAGAAAAACCGCGTTTTTCAACTGAAGACAGCAGCGAAAGCGTATCGCTCATGCTCACGGGAGACCTCAATGTTGCACTTGTTCCGTGGATCGTGCATTACAGAGTCAACGATCCGTATAATTATTTATTTAAAATCAGGGATGTTAATGCTTTGCTCTCCGATATGTCCGAAGCGGCAATGAGGCTTGTTATTGGAGACAGGAGTATCAATGAAGTCATAAGTAAACGCGGAGAAATTGCAGACGAAGCTAAACGTGTTCTCCAGGTGGAACTGGATAAATCTGAGGCAGGAATAAGCATTGTAACAATAGAAATGGAAAAAACGAACGTGCCCGAACCTGTCCAACCGTCTTTTAATGAAGTAAACCAGGCCGTTCAGGAAAAAGAAAAATTAGTTTATCAGGCCAGGGAGGCATATAACAAATCAATACCCGAAGCAAAAGGAGAAGCTGAAAGAACTATCAGGGCAGCAGAGGGATACGCTTTAGACAGGGTAAACCGCGCAAGGGGCGATGCTTCAAGATTTATCGCTGTTTATAATGAATATATCAAGGCAAAGGACGTTACCAAAAGAAGAATGTATCTTGAAATGCTTAAAGAGCTTTTACCTAAGCTTGGGAACAAATACATAATAGATGCCAACCAGAAAAATCTTTTGCCTTTTCTAAATCTTGAAAAACATACAGGTGCTGTAACTAATGAAAAATAAAAGCTTTATTTTAATCGGATGCATTATTGCTATTATTCTCACTGTCGGTTCCGCTTTTATAGTCGATGAGACCGAACAGGTTGTGATCACACAATTCGGGAAAGTTATCGGATCACCTAAAAGAGAGCCAGGACTTTACTTTAAAATACCACTTGTACAGGAAGCCAATTATTTTCCAAAAAACCTTATGCAGTGGGATGGCAATCCGGGCCAGATACCCACTCTTGATAAAACATACATTTGGGTTGATACTTTTGCCAGATGGAGAATAACGGATCCGGTAAAATTTTTTCAGACAGTCAACAACACGGTAAGCGCTCTCGGGCGGCTTGATGACATAATAGATCCTGCCGTCAGAAACTTCATTACGTCTTACAAGCTTATAGAAACAGTCAGAAGGAGCAACAGAGAGCTTGATACGTTTGAAATCGGAATGGAAAATATTAAAAAAGAATATCAAGCTTCCTTAACTATCTCGGCCGGACGGGAAGTTATCATGAAAAGCATTTTAGAACAGGCGCAGCCCAAACTGGCGCAATTCGGTATCGAACTTGTTGATGTCAAAATCAAGCGTATCAATTATGTAAAGGAGGTCAGAGAATCGGTATATGGCCGGATGATTGCCGAGCGAAAACAGATAGCGGAAAAATTCCGCTCAGAAGGACATGGTGAAGCTCAAAAGATAACAGGAGAAAAAGAACGTGATTTGAAACGCATAACCTCAGAGGCATATAGAAAGGCTCAGGAAATAAAAGGGAAAGCAGATGCGGAAGCCACAAAAATATATGCGCAGGCATTCGGAGCAGACCCGTCTTTCTATTCATTCACGAAAACACTTGAACTCTACAATGAATCACTCGCTAAAGACAGTTCTCTTGTTCTGTCAACAGATTCCGAGTTGTTCAAATATCTTAAAGGATATTCAAAATAAAATGTAACTGCTCAGGAGTCATGATTCAGAAGCAAGAATACAGAATAGAAGCAATGTAGTCTCCCGCAAATTACTAACTTTTTAAAGTTGAGCACTGACAAAATACCACCATAACCAAATCAGGTTTCCTTTTTATTCTGGCTTCTGGCTCCTGAATAGTTGCAATATAATAATCTTTAATGAAATAAAAAAGCACCGGCACAAAAATCGCTGGTGCTTTTTTTACATCCAAACAAGAAACTGCAGGTAGCTTTATTTACCTTTTCTTCTCTGATGTCGCGTACGGGCTAAAAGCTTTTTATGCTTATGCCTTCTCATTTTTTTCCTTCGCTTCTTAATTACGCTACCCAACAGATCACCTCCTGTATAATTTGTTGCCGATTAACGAGTTTTTTTTACTAACATTATTGTTTTATATTTGTCCATATTTATTTTTGAAGGCTTTTAATTCCCAACGAAATCGGCTGTCAAATTCATCAGAAACAGATTGCCGCAAAAACGGAATAAAGCTCCCCGCCGCAGAGCGAGCTGGGAATCTTCACCGCATGGAATATCATCTATTTTTAATTTGCTCGCTAACCCCGCCGCAAGCAGCGGGGAATGCGCTCGCGTTTCGGTTCAAATATCCGGAGTGGTTGATCATGTTCATTGCTGTTCTGTCCGTTAAGATGAAACTTAAAGCCTATGTGCAAATTCATAGGATGGCAGTCCTATACTGGGAAGTTATTGCCAAAGGGTTGGATTTAACACCGATCAGCGAAAGGCAGCTGAGAGAGCGTTTAAAAAAAATCCTTCATTTCCCTGGAAAGCCAGCAGCGTTTATCTTTCAGCTATTTCCTGAGCTTGACCAATGACAGGGTAATAAGCGCTGATAAGATGATGAACAAAGCCAAGGGCCCTGTCTGGCATAAAAAGCAAAAGGATAAAGGCATCGTACCCAAAAAACTGCGGGGACTGGATAAAGAAGCTACCTGGGGCAAATCCAATGCCGATGGATGGGTCTATGGCCATGGCAGCTTCAGCCTTACATCCCATAAAGTTCCCTTCCTGGGCTCGTTTATATGGATGAAAAACAGCGGCAACGAAGCCAAGAAAATGTGGCTTGAAACCGGTCACTGTAAAGGCCTTGTTGATTACGTGGCCATGGACTCGAAAGCCGATGATTATGATCTGTTCCAAGAGTTAATTCGGCAACGACAAATGAATCTGGTCACCAGCTGTCGCCGCAAAATGGACAGATCAGAAAAGCGGCAATTCATGATGCGAATCATGGCCCAGGATAAATTCAAACAAATTTAGAAAGAGCGAGCATATCGTGTTGAGCCTATGCAGGGTCTGGTAAAAGAGATCTTCGACCTTGACCGATGCTGGATGAGAGGTACGGCAAATAACCGTTGGTTGTTTGCTGCCATGGGACTTACGATCCAAATGCATCAGCTTAAAGCGTATCATGAAAAACGTTCAACCTGGAAAATTAAGGAGGAGGTCTTGGGATAAACTCCCCGACCCCTCAATTACTTAGCATTAATAATCACAAGCTGATTGAGGGCGTTAGCCTGCGTTCTTGTAATTTAGCGAAGTGATTTATAAATCCCCAAAAAGCTCGTAAGTAAGTTAGAAAATATTTCCTGCATTTTAACAGCACGAAATATTTACGTAAACTTACTTACGCCCCTCAAGGGTGTACTGAAAAGAGTCCCGTTTATCGAGGTCAAGAGAGCATATTTAGACTTCCAACGAACTCATCAATTATAATGAACCAGTTGGAAGTCATATGCGAACGGATTTGAGATTTTTGGGAAACAGATTTTTAAAGAACTTAAGCGTTAAAAATCACAAGCCTTTGAGGGCGTCAGCCCAAACCTTCTTGTGATTTAGCAAAGTGATTTAAAAATCCCCAAAAAGCTCATTAAGAGAGCATATTCAGACTTCCAACGAGTTCGTCGAATATAGATTGCCGCAAAGCGGTATAAAATTGCTTTTTACGAAGCCATCAGCATTGATAATATATGTTTTTTGACATATATTTTAAAAAATAGATATGTTATATACCTATCCGTCAATTAGACTATGATGAACTCACAAAAAGTCCGGATTCCCTTTTTATCATGATTCTCTCTAAAACTGGAATCCTGTTTTCTCATATACTTCTGGACTACCATTTTCACGGAAATGACAGGATTTTACGACTTTTTTACGAGTCCATCGACTATCGTTAAGAATATTTGCGCGCTCATTCGGCTCATAAATAATATGATAATGCACAATTCCAAAAAACCTCAAAAATTCGACAGGAAGCAATTGCAAGTCGTAAACAAAGCTGCAGAAATGGCGGAAGAACTTGTCAGCAATTATTACAAAATATCCGCCAGCCAATGGCTTCGCAGGCGATACGATATAAAAACACTTGCAGATCTTTCGCCCGATGAGATCGTAAGCGGCCCTTTCGCCCAAATAATAAGGTACAAGGCGCAACCCAAAGGCTCCTCTCTTGGCTCTTCCACTTATGATTTTTATAAAATATGTCTGCAAGACAACTCTATACTTTCGGTTATCAAAAAATCGCCTGAAATAAAGCTTTTCCCTTTTTCACTGTACATTATTACTCATGAACTAATCCATATAATAAGATTCAGTGATTTTCTTCAGAACTTTAATGCCTCGGATCAAGAAAGAATGGAAGAAGAAGCAAGAGTTCATAAGAATACTCACGGCATACTTAAATCCATAAAATTATACGGACTTTCAACTGTATTGAAATATTATGATAAATGGCATATTTCTTTTGATGAATTACAAATTGATGAATTACAAAATCACTGAACAAAAAAGGTCCATCACCTTGACAACAATGTCATATTAATTATATTAAGTGCATACAGGTAATAAATATTTGCAAGATCCGGTTAATCCGTAGATTTTTTTAAATTTCGAAAGGGAGTGTTAGTATGCCCATTTATGAATATGAATGCAAAAAATGCGGCCATGTTGAGGAAATAATACAAAAGTTTTCGGATAAACCGCTTTCCAGATGCAGAATTTGTTCGGGAAAACTTCAAAAACTTATATCACAAAACAGTTTTCATCTTAAAGGAAGCGGGTGGTATGTAACAGATTATTCAAGCCGATCACAAAACTCTCCGACTCCTCCCAAAAAAACCGGGGAAACATCTGATTCAAAGAAAACGGATATAAGCATCGATAAAAAATCAGAGTAGTCCGGCGTACTTTATTTTGAACAATTCCGGGCTTGATAAATTTGATTCAAATCAGAAATTTATTAAATAATTCGAATGCATCCCTTTACAAACAGGAATGTGTGATTAATATTGTGCAAGTTGAAGATGATCACATAAGATCAAAAAACTGAATGATAGAAATATGTTTTTCATTTTTTTGAAAGGGGGTGACTCCGGACCGGGAGTATTCAATACGGTCATTGATAATCCAATTACTACAACATACAACTTCTATTAAAAATAACCAATTGTAATTCGAAAAACAAAAAGGAGAATCTGAACAATGAAACTTAGACCATTACATGATCGTATTTTGGTACAGCGTGTCGAGGAAGTGACAACAACAAAAGGCGGAATTATTATTCCCGATACAGCCAAGGAAAAGCCCGCTGAAGGTAAAGTAATTGCTGTTGGAAACGGGAAGATCGGCGAAGACGGCAAAAAGATTCCGCTCGACATTAAAAAAGGAGATAGAATCCTGTTCGGCAAATATTCCGGCACAGAGGTTAAGATAGAAGGAGATGAATATCTTATTATGCGGGAAGATGATGTGCTTGGAATAATAGAATAATTACAATCTAATTACGATAAACATATAAATGGAGGGTAGATCAATATGGGTGCAAAAATTATTAAATACGATATGAAAGCCCGCGAAGCGATGTTAAAGGGTGTGCAGACACTTGCCGATGCGGTAGTTGTTACTCTCGGTCCGAAAGGAAGAAATGTTGTTATTGAAAAATCATGGGGATCACCGACTGTTACCAAAGACGGCGTTACAGTAGCAAAAGAAATTGAACTTGAAGATAAGTTTGAAAATATGGGCGCCCAGATGGTAAAAGAGGTTGCCAGCAAAACAAGCGACATGGCAGGCGATGGAACAACCACGGCAACTGTTCTTGCAAGAGCCATTTATGAAGAAGGGCAAAAACTTGTAGCGGCCGGCAACAACCCGATGGCAATAAAACGGGGCATTGATAAAGCCGTTGAAGTAGCTGTAAAAGAACTTCACAGGATGAGCAAACCGACTAAAGACCAGAGGGAAATAGCGCAGGTCGGCACAATCTCGGCAAATAACGATGAAACAATAGGAAATATCATAGCCGAAGCAATGAACAAGGTTGGAAAAGAAGGCGTTATCACGGTAGAAGAAGCCAAAAGCATGGATACAACCCTTGAGGTTGTTGAGGGAATGCAGTTTGACCGCGGATATCTGTCTCCTTACTTCGTAACCGACCCTGAAAAAATGACCGTATCTCTTGATGACACGTATATTCTTATCAACGAGAAAAAGATAAGCAACATGAAAGATCTTCTCCCAATACTCGAGAAAATTGCAAAAATGGGCAAACCACTTCTTATAATTGCAGAAGATGTGGATGGCGAAGCTCTTGCAACCCTGGTTGTCAACAAGCTGAGAGGAACCCTGCATGTGGCAGCTGTTAAGGCACCCGGTTTTGGCGACAGAAGGAAGGCAATGCTCGAAGATATCGCAATTCTTACAGGCGGACAGGTTGTCTCCGAAGACCTTGGAATCAAACTTGAGAGCATTTCACTCGAAGACCTTGGCAAAGCAAAGCGTATTGTAATAGACAAGGATAATACTACAATCGTTGACGGAGCAGGCTCACGCTCTGCCCTGGAAGGCCGCGTAAAACAGATACGCGCCCAGATTGACGAAACTACTTCCGATTACGATCGTGAAAAACTTCAGGAACGCCTTGCCAAATTGATAGGTGGTGTTGCCGTTATTAATGTCGGCGCTGCAACCGAAACCGAGATGAAAGAGAAGAAAGCCCGCGTTGAAGATGCTTTGAATGCAACCCGCGCTGCTGTTGAAGAAGGTATCGTTCCCGGAGGCGGAGTCGCACTGGTTCGCTGCCTCGATGCTCTGGACAAGATAAAAATTAAGTCCGAGCAAAAGCTTGGTGTCAGGGTTGTCATGCGCGCAATTGAAGAGCCCCTTAGGCAAATTGCAAATAATGCAGGCCAAGAGGGATCTGTTGTAATCGACAAAGTCAAGCAGGGTGAAGGTTCATTCGGATACAATGCCGAAACTGATACCTTTGAAGACCTGATTGCAGCAGGCGTGATAGATCCTACAAAAGTGGTCCGCTTTGCGCTGCAGAACGCAGGAAGCGTTGCATCTCTTATGCTTACTACTGAAGCCATGATTGCCGATAAACCCGAACCCAAACAGGAGGGAATGCCCGGTGGCGGCGGCCACGGCGGAATGGGCGGAATGGGCGGAATGGGCGGAATGATGTAATTTAAACATAACGCCATGCAGTAATAGAAAAAGCCCTTGTGCATTTATGCATAAGGGCTTTTTCTATTACTTATTGTCCCATACTATAAGTTATTATTTATGTTTCAAGGTTTCCTTTTAATAGAAATAATTGCTTAATCATACAATTTTAACTTAAATACTTGACAAATAAGCAGTTTCAGATTAACAATTATTTGTAATATTGACTGAAAATTTTATAGCATGCAAACCGGAAGGAATCTATATTTAACCTGTAAAACAAATCGAGGTATCTTATGCGGAATATTATAAAATATTATAAGCTGTTGGTGTTTGTTTGCATATCAACCTCATTAATCATTTTTCCCGCCGGACTTTCTGCCCAGGAAAATAGGAATACCCTTGAACATGAAGTCGGGGTTTATTATACGGTGCAGAAAGGAGACACCCTTTGGGATGTTTCGAAACGATTTTCAGATTCTCCATGGTTATGGCCCGAACTCTGGAAAGAAAATCGTCATATTGCAAATCCCCATATTATTAATCCGGGTGAACAGCTTCGTCTTTTCTACAATAAAGAAACGGATCTGATCGTCGAGGAAAAGCAAAAACCGGAAGAGAATAAAGTTATTGCACGGGCAAAAGAAACCGATAACAGAAATTTAATATATTACAATTATCCTGCTATTGACAGCATCGGATTTATAAGAAAGGAGCCGGTCGCGTCTGATGGTTCAATATTTAAGGTTAAAGATGATAAAATTTTGATCAGCGTTGGGGATCTTTTATACATAAAGCCTGAAAGCAATTCAAATTTTACACCGGGAACAAAATACATAGTATACAGAACGCTTGAGCCCCTGGTTAATAAAGAAAAGGAAGCATTAATCGGCTATCAGCATTACCTGACAGGCATGGTTGAAATAAAAAAAATTGAACCTCTCTATGTTATTGCTGAAGTCATAAAATCCTTTAAGGAAATTTCACTAAATGATCTTCTGATGCCGTATAAGCCAAAATCTTTGCAGATACCCATTATTGAAAGTGTAAAGGGAATTGAAGGAACCATTATAGCTTCAGAAGAAAAGAGGGTAATAATAGGTGATAACACAATCGCTTTTATAGACAAAGGTGAAGCAGACGGTCTAAAACCGGGACAGTTCTACAGCATATTTTATCAGGATAAGAAAAATATCTCTCCGGGTATCAAAGAAGAAACATATCTTGACCCGGTTGATTTCGGTAAAGTTTTTGTGCTTTACACAGAACAGACAACGTCATCCGTTCTTATAACAAAATCTGATAAAAGCATAAATATAGGAGCAAAAATAAGAGGCCCTGTCAAATGATATATTTTAAATTACAGTTTAAGAAGTAATATTCCCGTGTTGGTTTATCGGCAATCACAGACTGCGTTAGCTAAAAGTCATCTTTGAGTGGCGCAAATGGGAATTAAGCATTATTTAAAGTCACTTTTTACATATGCTTTATAATAAATCTGTTTCGGCAAATTTCACACCTGCTCCCAGGTTACCCTCAACACTTCCTGATATGTGGTTATCCCTTTGAGGAGTTTTTTAACTGCATTTTCCCTGAGCGTTACCATTCCCTCTTCTTTCGCTTTTACTCTGATCTTGTGCAAATCTGTATCGGCAGAAGTTAATCCCTTTATCGATTCTGTATAAGGCAAAACTTCGAACACGGATGTTCTTCCAAAATATCCCGTCCCCCGACAATTGATACAGCCCTTTCCCCTGTAAAGTTTGACTCGGCTTTTTCCTCCAACCTCAAGCCCCATTGAACTTAACTCGGCGCTTTCCATTTCAAACGATTCTATGCAATGCGAACATATTTTGCGGACCAGCCGTTGAGCTAAAATCCCTACCATTGTGGCCTGAATCAAAAAAGGAGGTATTCCCAGATCCAGAAGGCGAGTAATGGATGAAGGAGCGTCATTTGTATGAAGCGTTGAAAGAACAAGGTGCCCCGTCATTGCAGCCTGAACTGCATTCTGGGCGGTCTCAATGTCTCTCATCTCTCCTATCATTATGATATCCGGGTCCTGACGCAGAATATTTCTTAATATTGTCGCAAATGTTATATCCACGGCAGGCTGAACAGCGATCTGGTTGAAATCCTCGTGAACCATCTCGATGGGATCTTCTATGGTTGTAATATTTATTCCGGGTGTTGAAAGATGTCTTAAAGTGGAATAAAGCGTTGTCGACTTGCCACTTCCGGTTGGACCGCATACAAGCACGATTCCGTGAGGCATATTAATAAATTGATTGTAACGAATCAGATCCGTCGGAGTAAAACCAAGCTGTTCAAGTTCCTGGAACAGAATATCCGGATCCATGATCCTCATCACGACTTTCTCTCCAAATGCCACCGGAAGCGTTGAAACCCTTATCTCTACTCCAGTATCGCCTTTATCCGTCTTTATACGCCCGTCCTGAGGTCTTCGTTTTTCGGACATATCGAGTCGTGACATGTTCTTAATTCTGCTCACAACCGCAGAATGAACTTTTTTTGGAAGTTCATAAACAGAGTGTAAAACACCGTCAATCCTCATCCTTACAAGGCTTATATTTCTTTTGGGCTCAATATGTATATCGCTTGCTCTCTGATCAAAGGCGTAGGAAAAAAGATGATTTACTGCGTTAACAATATGTCTGTCATTTGAAGGAAGCTCGTCCGGAGAAGACAAACGGAAGTATTGCTCAAGATTGCCGAGATCCACCGAAGGGCCTTCAAACTGATGTTCGGCAGCAGCTATAGACCGTTTGAAACCAAAAAATTCGTCAATAAGCTTGACAATATCTGATTTTGAGCTGACTACAACTTTGACTTTAGCCTGTATTGCCCGAGCGATGTCATCAAAGACCTCTGAATTGAATGGATTCGAAGTTGCAACCGTCAGGTATCCGCCATCAAGGGATACGGGCAGAATTTTATGTTTCATTGCAAAGGAGCGTGGAATTGTTGTGGTAACAAGATTGAGATTCAATTTCAAAGGATCTATCTTTTTAAACTCCATTCCCCATTCCTCTGCAAGAATCTGATAGATTGCATCCTCATCAACCGTTTTTGAAGAGCCGTCAGCTTTTTCAAGTTTCTGGGAGACAACAATATCAATAATCGAAATATCTGCCGCAGGTTTTGCCGCTCCCGGATTCAGTTTAACCTTTGATTTCTCTATTTTCCTTTTATAGGCTTCTTTTTTTTCAAGTATTTCCCTTGCCTGTTCCCTGCTGATAATATTCCTTTTAACAAGAACACGGCATATCTTATCTGCTGAAAACGGATTCTGCTGATCTGTGTAAGTTGTCCTTGAATTGATCATGCTTTAATCTATCACGTCGAAGAAAGGAGTTTATTTTTTGATTTTTCAACCCACAACATTACACGCCCGACCTGATCTTCATGCTGCTTGCCGGCACCAAGGTTTAAAAAATTCTGCTCCATGCTTTTAACTTTTTCAAGAACTGCGGCATCGCCTTGTACCCCCAGCCGTGCGAGTATACGAACCGTCACTTTCAATTGCTGCAGGAAAGCAGGAATATTACGGCTTGATTCTGAAAGCATAAATATTTTTGCTTCGGGGTTGCCATATTCTCCCAAAGCATCCCGTATAACCGAACGTGATGTTCTTCCACCAACAAGAGACAAAAACATGAACATTTCCCTTTGAAGTGAAAAAAGATATTTCAGTGTCATCGGATGATTATTGGAAGACCCCTCATTATCGAGAAGCTCTAATATGTTGTTGTGTATTGTCCTGCTTTTTTTAAATGTTCTTTCAAATCCACCTTCAAGGATATCCGATGCCGCTTTTACCACATCTCTATCAAGCCCGTCTTTCACCAGGATAACCTCTTCAGGAGTCATTTCAATATCGATGTCACGCTCTTTATTGTATTTACGAAGAAAAAGGTTGGAGAGGACAAAAGCATTTCTGTCTGAAATGGATACGGTAGATGTTGAATTGTATATATCGGACAGAAGAACTGCCATGGCTTTCTGTGGCTGGCCCATTTTACTAACCAGCATTTGTAGCGAATTTAAAAATACGACGCGATCATTACGATTCAGGGTGTTCTTGAGATTATGCCAGAGAATCTCGAATATTTTTTTTTCAAATCGCGCCAATTCAGGAATATTTCTTTCAAAGGCATTCTTTATAAAACGTCCCTGAATATCAAAACAGTCATTCAGAATTTCCACTATTCTCTTTGCATCACGTACTTCAATTCCGTAATTGGATGCAACCGCCAGATAGTTTTGGGCCTTTAAATCTGTAAATGTTTTCATAGTGCCATCTTCCTTTTAAAAGAGAATAACAATCATAAAAACGTTCTGTAAGCCCTGCGGTTTTTACAATTATCAAATAGTTCTTTAAATATCAACTGGTTCTTTTGATTAGACGTCATTATAAAAAAACAGTCCCCTGCCTGCACAAAATTCTCTTTCCCATGCCTTCAGAGGACTGTTTCCTGTCAATAGAGATCTTTCTGTTTATTTCTTTTTATATTTACAATCAGCTTTTTATCTCCGGGCTTTTTATATAATATTCCGTATCCCTCTTGAAACGCTTTACCTTTATGTTTCTGCCCTCAGGCACAATCACATCTGGCATATCCGGGCCATATGGGGTGAACATTACCCAATATTATTCTATAGGGCTTAACGGGGGAGCGCTTTTTGAAGGAAGCAAGCTTATTTATTGCGTTTACCCTTTCCAGAAGCGGATACTTCCTGAATGATCTCGCCCACGGTAACTCCACCGGGAAGCCCAAACCCTTTCACCAGCACCTGTTGTCCTTTCTTAAACGCGTTCAGTAGAACGGCATTGCCTTGTTTATCCAGCAAAGAGGTCTTGCAAACCTTATCCCCCATTTTGAACTCGGAAATATCAATTTTCTTCTCTGCAACAATCATATAGGATTTTAATATATTCACCTCCATAACCAATGCATTGATTTCAATTTCTTCCACAGCATCGGGATCGATTATCAGGCCTGAAACCGCGAACGAATGATTCGGATGAAAAAATCCCAGCATCACCGCCATCAACATTCCCAACAAAAAAACTTTTTTAACAGTCTTCGTATAATAATCCATGAACTCCTCCCTAGTTTGTAATCTGGCGCCAGTAATACAGGTTTAAATCGGCCACCGGATCGGGGTCTTGTTGGGCTACTCCTCCTTCGACTCCGACGAACAGCACTGCCTTGCCAGGAAGCACGGCGATAACCGGTGCGGAGGGCATGGAGGTCCCGATAAGACTACTACGATCCATTTTCCCCCGTTCGACAACATTTCCATCCCCATCCGTCTCCGAAACAGCGCTGAAATCATATACAGCGCCTCCGGTAAGATAGTCAACCGCATAGAGCCGTGCCTGCCCCCTTCCGGATGCGGCTTCGCATGGATCGCCAGTAACAACGCCGGCTTCGGGCGTATATGTGGTAAAATAGGCAACACCCGCATAAACGGTCACCGAAGAAGTTATTTGCTCACCCAAATTTTCTAATCGAAAATACCAGCCTTTTGAACTCTCGAGCCCTTCCCGAGCCGCTTCCTGCTCTCCTGCGGTACCCATTTGAATCAGGTCGGCTGTAACATCCATCAAATTGGATTCGGTTAACATGGCAGGCGCCGGATCTGTCCATTCGTTTTTGATGGCATATATCCGATTCACGACAGTGTTATCATTTGGATGCTCCCGGTCGCCGGTGCCGAAAAAAATCATCTCTCCATAGGATTCTGCAACCGCATCCGGCGAGTAGAAGCACTTTCTTTGAACGCCATCTGCTGATGCCGAGAAAAAGGTTCTTCCGGACCAGACACCGTCCCCGTTGTCATCCTCAAAGGCAAACATCTTTCCGCCAAGATCGCCTGCATACACTCTGTTGACATACCCGTTCCCATCTGTATCAAATCCTGCCAAATCCACAATACTGCGGGTCATACCCGCAAAGTTTGCGCCATTCATGTTCAGGCTGCTGACGGTTCCGTCGGCAACCTTTACGGCGAATACAGCCCTGCCCTGCGAGTCTAAAGACAAAGGGATGGCTGCATCCTGATTGATATCATAGCCTCCTGCCATTAAGAACACCTTATCAGATCCCGTGGCGGTCTTGATGGTGGCAATGGTGGGAGTGCACCAGGATTGGCCAAGCTGCGCGGCGCCACCCCCCAAAATGCCGGGCTCTATCTTGTAAAGCCAGCTCGGAGAAGCGGGAGTAGTGACATTCAACGCATAGTAGTTATATCCCCCCCGGCGCTCGCCAAAAAAGAGAGTCTTCTGTCCCCCATCCTGCTGGTAAACCACCGACGAACCATCCACAAAATAGTCGTGAGTGGTCGTGGCATCAGAAAGCAATTGCAAGCGGTCAAGCTGATCGGGCGGTATGAATCCCCACTGTTCTTCTCCTGTACTGTCTTTAAAACAGTGCATCATTCCGTCGTTGCTTCCTGAAAAGATAAACGCGTCATCTAAAGTTCCATCGCCGTTGGTGTCGTAATGAATGACTGCCGGCTGGGAGTGGAGAATGTCTCCCAATACCCAGGCTTTATCTGCGCCGTGTATGTCATCGATTACTCTGTCTCTTTCCGTATTGTTTGCCACATCCAAAACACCGTATGTGATTACGGAATTGGCTTTAGAAAAGGCATTATCAACATGGGTAAGCGCCGTCTGAGTTCCCATGTAGGTATAAAGATTCCGGCTTGTCTGTTCCAAAACCACACCCCCCGTGCCTCCCATAAGGACATTTGGGCCATCTTGCGAGTCAGACCAGAAGGACGTGGCATTATTTTTGATGGCGCCGTCGGACAATGTCGCTTCAACTCCGAATTTATCGAGTATCTCTCCGTCTGAGCTCAGGCCGTATTTTTTGATGTTGCCAAGCCATCGGCCGCTAGTGTCCGGTTTAAAAAACCCCACGTAGAGCGAGTTTCCAGCGTACGTCCTGTTCATCCTGCTTACCGGGACC
>Ga0209287_10000341_pt1 | contig 29561 bp, 47 predicted proteins | sample PPLLak3cmMay2015_2_FD_187255 | JGI IMG/M metagenome (GOLD analysis project Ga0209287, IMG submission 187255) | Freshwater sediment microbial communities from Prairie Pothole Lake near Jamestown, North Dakota, USA - PPLs Lake P8 Core (1) Depth... | ecosystem: Environmental > Aquatic > Freshwater... | reverse complement strand
AGGAACTTGCCTTCATCACTTCTTGCGAAAGTCGCCAATCTTCTCTTCGCTCTTCTCAATCCCCTGGTATATCGAGTTGAACGTCCCCCAGAACATACCAGTATGGGTATCGAAATATTCCCAGAATGCAGATGTGTTAAACGGGGCATCAATGCAGAGTTTCGCCATGATGTCGTATGCATCATGCTCAACATCTTCAAACTTCAGTTTCTCTTTATCAGTCCGGGTCCGGTTTTTCTCATAGAAATACCGGACTTCACGGGGAAACGCACATACCACATGTAACGGTTCACCAACGAGGTCAAACGTCAGATACCGGGTCTTTGCATTCTCTAAAATTTTCTGGACAGTCTCGTTGCCTTCGAGTTCTTTTAGTTCAAACTCTTTCAGTTTCGAAAGCAGGTCTTTCTTTTCTGCCATACACTAGATAAATGGCAGTTAATATAAAAAAAGGTGTGTTGGTTTTCCCTACAGTTCTGCCCATTCATCTTCAGTTGACGCACGGGTATATGTTTTAACAAACACAGATTTCCCGGTTCCGGATAAGTTACGAGAGATAAACTCATTCTCTTTCATCTCGTATGGAACTGATTCGAAATACACATCAGAAGCGGTAAGAGCCACTTTCCGGAGTGCATCGGTATCAATCATCTCCATCTGGATGACAAACCTGGCAACCTTGTTTTTCCACCGTGCTTCGTTAATATTCGTTTTATTAATCGCACTTGCAGGGTCGTACCGACCAAGCATAACTCCTTTCAGGATATGGTCAGAGTCAGGGTTCCACATTGCAACTTCAACGCTCACATCAACATTGAGCGAGTGCTTTGCAACAGCCGCACGAGTGACTCGTTCCATACCATAAAGTGTCACATGTTCGAACTTTGGCGTGATTGTGATACCTTTCAGTGCTGCAACCTCTACAGTTGCAGCTGGAGTGGCTTGATTCAAGTCCGTCCCAGTATAGGAAGCAACAGTCATGGTCATAGAACCGTAGTTCGCAAAGAACGCTCTACGGTCATTATATACATCTGCCATTTTTTGTCACTCCTTATGTAATCTCAATTGAAGTTCCAGTACCTGACAGGCTACGGGAAATGAACGTGTTCTCTTTCATTTCATATGGAACAGACTCGAAATACACATCTTCTGCTTTCAGAGTCACCGTTTTTTCTCCATCTGTATCCAGCATTGCCATGGTAATGTTAAACCTGGCAACCTTGTTCTTCCAGTTCACATTATTCATGTTATCTTCAGTAATGTCATCATCGGTTTCATGACCAAGAAGAACTCCCTGGAGAATGATATCAGAATCTGGGTTCCACATTGCAACTTCAACACTTACGTCAACCGCAAGAGAATGCTTTGCAACCGCAGCACGGGTAACACGTTCCATACCAAATAAAGTCACATGCTCAAACTTCGGGGTAATTGTAATCCCCTTTAATGCAGCGACTTCGACTTCAGTGCTGTCGGCGCCTAAATCGTCGGCAATCACCAAAGTCATAGAACCGTAGTTCGCGAAAAATGCTCTACGGTTATTATATGCATCTGCCATAGTTGATCAACCTAGCAATTAAAACCAGGAAGACCTTAAATAAAAATTTACGTGAAATTTACAGTATTGCAGCAATCTGCATCTGTAAACTCCACCATAAGATAATATAGCTCGTTCCGGAAATATACCAGCCAACGCGAGGCGTCATCGCCTGTATTCCCCCAGGCAATGCATATACCATCTTATCTTGCGACAAAATGTCCCAGTAGTTCCAAGCCCAGTTTCTTACGTCAGTTACCGGGTGTCTGATATCATTATACTTGTAATAAGCCATGACTGTTATCGGAACCCTGGTCATTGACAATGGGTCGCCAATATACGGCTCCGACCGGTATGTCTTGTCGTCATCTGCTTTGTAGAGTGCCGGAGACCGGGGAGCAGAAATGAACATTGGGAGAATATAAAAACACGGGAACTCTTCTGACTCGCCCGCAATGGCCGGATCTTCCCACCACTCCTTAATATACGCAATGTCTCCAATAAGGTTCGAATGGTCAATGACCAAATCCGACAGCCCTGTCACAATTCGCCCGAAATTGCCAGCAGACCGAAATACGTGGGTTCCATGGGGAGATGCCGGGGATGAAACTTCTATCCCCCGGTTCAACACAATCTCCGGATCGCGCGGAAGTGCCATATTTAAATCCCCTGTGATATGAGCAGGCGCCTATATTTGTTTAGTTCACGGCAGATGTCTTCTGGGATGTAATATGTGTCCTTATGTGGGGTTTTGTTAATGTCATACATCTCTACATAGTCCCGCACGCCCACGTTCCGGATCGTACCCGCCTGTTGGAATTTCAGTTTCTCTTCGAGGTTAATTCTGATAATCCTCAGTACAATTAACTGGATTTCCCTGAACTGAACCGACCCCACCGGGTATCCTGCGGTGTATGTAAACCGGATGTTTGCATTCCCTGCTGGTGGGAGGTTCCCTACATATACATGGGTGAGTTCATCCATGGTAACAAAATACCAATCTCCCTGCACCGACGAAACCTGCACCAGGTTTTCCCACGAGTCTATCCATACGTTGTCTTTGATTGCAACACTTGACACGTCAATACATGGTTCTGTAAGGATATACTCGGTCTTTTCAAGTGTTGTGATACCAGGGCCACCTGGGGTCATCCAAGACATGTAATTATCGAGGTACTCAACATCCCCGGGAGAGTTTCGGTACTCAACAACCGTATGCTCATCAAAAGAGGCAACGCCACAATACCGGTTGACCAACTGTTCAATTCGCGGTATCAGATCGTTTGTGCAGTAATCTTCCCATTGCGACGCAGTCATCGTAAGGGAACCCTGTTTCATGTCTTCGGCACCAAACCCGGTAAACGCCTCGACATCAAGAATAGAAACATATACCATGTTAGGTTATTGCACCCCCCTTCATAAACCATATAGCAAGGGCAACGATAATTGCAACCAAAACCGCCTGGCCAATGTTCATAGCACGGTCAACCCATTTACTTTCTCCGTGCATTGCCGCAAGGGCCAATTTTATATTCGTAACGTCAGCAGCAAGAGTTATTAGTTGGGTTTCCTTTGAACACACATGTTGTTTATTTATTGCTGATTCGAGCATTCGCATCCTTTCATTACTTGTGTCAATAAACGCCATGAGGTTTTTGTTCTGCTCCTGCAACTGGGCAGCAACCTGTTCAAAACATACCGCAAGATGCGTTAAATTCTCACCATACTTACCCTGTTCAACTTGAATCTTTGTCAAGGTGTCCTGTGCCGTGCATTTGTGGGTAATGTCGCACAACTCATCGATGTTTTCAATAACAATTTTTGTTGCATCCCCGGCCATGCATATCTCCACTGAATACCAGTAGATGCAACTTAAAAATAAAAAAGGGTGATGTAAATTTACACGCCGTCAGCACGCCCACCAATGGGGATGCCGTTGTCAAACTCTACAAATTCGCCAGATGGTAAATCAATCCGGACTTTCCGAATCATTTCTTTGTTTGCTTTCTCAACACCAGCCACAATGAGTTCCCGCTCTTCCTGGCTGTAACTCTTGTTATTTAACATAAATTCAAGAGCACTCTTTGAAATCGGGTGATAATCTTCGTGATACATTTACTTCACAATCCTGCCATTTTCAACTTTGATTGGACCATCCGGAACAAAATCAATTGCATACTCACCAACTTTCTTCCGGTTGTTTGTCTGAACCAGGACGACAATCTTAGCCTTCACTGATTTCGGATACCCACACGTGTTCAGAAACCCTTGGAGAGTTTCATGAGAAACCGGGGTAAATCCTCCAGTCGACTTCTTCTGGATTACAGGTAACTGTTCTTCTTCATTCTCTTTAAACATTATAGCACACCCTTCTCTTTCAGTATTCTAACCCCAGTTTTTAAACCCCTTTCTATAACCGCTGTTATAGCCACGTAGGAAGCAAGTTGTATCTCAATCGATACTTGTGTAAGCTCACCACCAGATAGGACCATGTAGACCCCTACAATCGCGCCTGTTGAAATTGTTGCGATGATTGCAAACACGTCGATGTTATCAATCTTAGTCGGGGACGTTGGGTCAGCAACTTTGTTCAGGTACCAATACAGGGAGTAAAATGCTCCGGAAATCATCGCCAGTAGAATTGGTTGCCATTCTATCATTATAACGCTCCAGTATGTTCAGACACAACATCAGTTGTATTACTTGTTAAATTTGCGGCAATCGCGGTGTCATTTGCAATGAACGAGTCCGAGAAATCTATGAACTCAAACTCCGGTCTTACAATTGCACCACCCGACGTGTTCGTTCCAACAAACCCATGGTCATGGGAACTTGTTGTAAACTTATACGTGTGCCCCATGGTCTCCCGTTCCTGGACCACTGTATATGCAATATCTCGCTGGTATAACCCGGCGCCATCCCATGCAGCCTGTTGACCTATAGACACATCAGCATTATCTACAAACTTTGCAGTGTCAATCTGGGCGGTCTGCAAGAATCCAGAATGGGTTCCAACAACACTCTGATACGGATCTGTATTCTCCATGTTTACAGATTCCATAAAGACGCCCCCGTTTGTGAATTCTGCATACCCGGTCTGGTTGTAGAAGTTCCCGGTTCTTGCGTCAACTGTGTCTTTTGTCTGGTACTTTACGTCTCCGGGCGCAGTGAGTAACACACTGCCAGAGTTCCCAGATAACGATTCGTTGTCAATGCCAGATGCCCAGGAAATGTCAAGGGTTCTGTGGACAGCCCCAAGAGTCTGGACTGTAAATGATGTTGTTGCAATCGCAGCAAATGCCGGGGAAACAAACAGTAACAGCAGTATCCCAGCAACAAGTCTCATTTCTTACACCCACGGAAACAACATTTTATAGCGTCCAATTTTTCAGTGACCCATCCTCGCATACCAGGTTTGCGGGTCTTTGTTTCTGCGTCAAGTGGTTTCTCAAACACAGAATCGTCAAATCCTGTCATGCAACTCACTTAGTGATTAAAAATGAAAAAGGTTTAGGAAGTTGGGTAATCAGACCCGTAAATCTTGTTCGGGTTGACATCCGACATCTGGTTGATTGCAGCAGTGCTCATGTTCAGACCATCACGGAATAGTGGGATACCCTTATAGAGAATCTTCACGTCACCAGTGCTGTTCTTGTTGAGTTTGATACAATTCTGGATATATGCGGTTCCTGCATCATGTGATGCAACAGTGGTGCCAAACGCTCCACGAACTACAGTCAGGGTTCCGGTATCTGCAGTCTCATCTGTGTCTGCCTTCACATGAACAAACTCATGTTCAATCTTCAGGAGATAGTCACCCTGAAGTCTTGGGATACCGGTCCCACTTGAATACGTAAATGTGGTGTCAGTCAGTTCAATTGATGCAACGGTAAGAGCACCATGAAGGAACGTCTCTGCTCCACCAGCATCCGTGTAGATAGACTGAATGAGAACCATCGGGTCGTTAAACAGGAGATAATCGTTCTGGGCTGCTTTACTTGCAACCGCGAAGTTCTCCGGGTATCCAACAACCTTAAAGGTGTTATATCCTTCAATCTCTGCCATGTTTACACCCTCCCTTTGATGGTAATACCAAACAGGCCGCCGTGTAGCGAGTCATTCTCGGTAACACCAGACTTGTCAATCACAGTCTCTGCAGACGAAATGACAAACTTGTCAGACGTATTAATGTTGGCTAACTGTTCGTAGGTATCCTGCCAAAGAGTTCTCCGTGCAAGCAGACGGGTGTCAGCAAGCATGATTGCCCCATTGTCTCCTGCAACCATTGACATGAACGGATGCGGAACAAGTGGAAGAGCCCCCTCGTTCGGGAACACCAGGTCAATCTTCGAAACACCAGGCACCAGAGTCTTTACAGGCTCTCCAATATACCGGATGAAATCAGTCATACCACGACGAATCAGACCAAAGGTCTTGTAGTCACATAATGCAAGATTCGGTCTCATTCCGTAGAGAACCATCTTACTGTAAACTTCGTCAAGATAAAAGTTGATATCAGTAAACGTCTTGATGCCGCCAACGTCCGCAGCATTAATCCAGGTGCTGTCACCGAGAGCACCAGTCTTTGTGTTTGACCGGATGATTTCTGCAAGACCTGGATACTCAAGTGGACCTGCATTTTCAAACGTGTTTGCAACGCTCTGCAGGTTTCTGGTCACACCAAGCATGGAACGTTCACGGAGTGCCCGCATTGCGTCCTGTGCCATATCAACACGGATTGCACGAAGGTCGCGTGCTGGAATCTGGGTAAGACCTGCTAACTGTGCAGCCTTGGTCAGACGACCAACAGTATACATGTAGCGAATCCGGTCAAACCGGTTGTATGCTTTCATGTTGGTTTCAGTCAGATCCGGATCTTCGTTACCGAAGTATGCACTGGTAATGTCGTATGGACCAATGACATCCCATGCAGCCCACTTCCCCTTATTTGCTTCAACAGGGATAAGAGACTGGAACGGGTATGGACGCTTATACAGATACGTCACCTGTTCATCTGCAATGACATGCATCAGGTTGCTTTCAGTAGTATCTGCTTTTGAGATGACCTTATCAAGATACTGACGGGTCATCTTATCCATCTCTTCCTTGTATGCCTTCCGGAGATGCTGCATTTCATCTTTGTCCATGAAGGAATCACAATAGATGGCTTTCTTTACAAACTCATCCTGAATTGGTGGAAGCATCGGCATAAGAGCAATCTGTTTACCTTCGCCCTTTGCTTTCTTAAACGCATTCTGCTGGATCTTTAACTGGCTAACCCCAATGGGAGTTCCATCGGGAATGCCAGCCCACATTGCTTCACCAACAAGACCCGCCTGGTCAAACAACCCAGACATGCCATACCCACCAAAAGACGCTTTTGATATTACGTCGCCATTTACCGACGCACCGACTTTAAAGGTCATGTTACCATACTCCCTGGAGACTCTGCTCCGCAAGTCTTAATGTCATTTATTATGCCTCCAGTGCATCAAGGTTCGATAAGAACGAATTGTCCACGCCACCGAGCGGGTTTCCATCCATGTCCAGAACAACCATATGACCACCTTTCTTAATAGTCTCGCTTCCAAAGGCTTCCATCTGCTTTGCAAACTCTGCAAACTTAACATCATACGCCTTCTTGATGTCTGCAACTGCAAGGTCAATTTTAGCCTTTACAATAAGGTCAAGAGTTGTCTCGAGATTTGCTTTCGTGATATATTCTGAATTCTGCTCTCCGCTTACAACAGGAGGTGTTGGAGTCTCGTCCTGGGTCGATTTTGAGATGAAATCGAGGATCTTATCTACACCAGTCTTGACTTCCGCAATCTCTCCTTTCATAAGTGTTACATCCTGAATCACCGGGTCCAGTTCAGATTTCATTACAACATCTGCAACCTGTATGGTTGCATCTGAACCGGCACCAGTATCCTGGTCCTGCTGATCAGCATTAGGAGCCATACTAACATCAGGGAACGCTGCCTTTATTAACTCTATGGTATTTTCTTCAAATTCAGGGCATAAATCCCCGGAAAATGCCTTCGCCACTTTTATATACGAACCTGGGTTTATTGCATTGTCGCCGACAAGTGAAAACGACCAAAGCCGGATTGCCTTTGTTACGCACGGAGACACCCGCTGATGCGGCATTAACTTACATTCATCGGATGCAAGAGTCCGGACACCATAAATAGATATCTTGTTATAATGCCCCTTTTCAATCTTTGTCCATATATCATCCGTGTCTCCATCATCCGGAATCTTTGCTTTAAAATAAGTGTCACCTGCAGATGCCGCAGGATCATGATCCGGGTGGTCATTACATAAAATCGGGTCACCTGCTTTAAGAACCCGGCATTCGGTTACAAACCCCGCCGGGCGTTCAGTATGGTCAATATGGAGCACCGGCATTTTAAGAAACAGTGGAATTGCCTTTTCCATTGCTTCAGACAAAATAAGTTCATTTTCTCTATCTGGAATCGGGGAGTTCGCAACTCCAGATATCGTCCTCCGGCCCAAACTCTTGACTCGACCCGTCAAAAGCAATGGTTGGTGGGATTTTGAGAGGTTGTTTCTGGAGTTCTCCAGGTCTGTGCCATAGTCTCGGGTCATAATATAAATCAAGTTGCAATGGGAAATAACAGTTTGGCGAAATGTGCTTTGCAACCAGCCACATGAACCACCCTATCCTGTCACGGGTATATGGATTGCCGTTATAGAGGCTTACTATTATCTTGAGTAGGTTTACGAACCCTCTATCATAGGGGTCAGACATATCCGAGAATTCCGATGCCTTGGTGAGAGCCTCAAGCAAAACCATAGTGTTGCTATCATGGCTTATCTGCATGCACTCCTCATATGTTTCGTGCCCACAATAAACACTGTTATACTTATCAAGAACCCCGGATTGAATCTGTATATCCGCAAACGATTTCAAAAGTTCAATCTGTTCCAGGAACTTCTCATTCACCTGCATCCCTTCGGGAGTCTTCACCTGGCACTGTTTATACATCAGATCCTTGTACATGCCCAGGTCATCAATGAGCATATCCGCAGTAATCTTCTGCCCCTGTTGTGACCCCGGAGAAGGTGGTTGTGCCTGCCTTGCTCTTTGGACCGGCTGTTTTGGTGCCCCGCCTTTTGCTGGTTTTGGCTGCTTGGTCATATCGCACCCACTTTATACGGGCACCAGTCATTCGCAAACAAATCAAACAGATTCATAATACACCTGCAACTTTGAGCAAAACAATATTCACAACAAATCCTACAACAAACCCTACGAAAAATGTCCGGAGACATATCGCTTCTTCGTATCCTACTTCTGGCGGTGTCATCTCAATCACCCCTGTCCAGCCATGGTTAAATTATCCACGAATCCAACACCACAGTTCCCATACCATTTCTTTGGGTTCATGTCATCTGAGTACACAAACTCATTTTGGTGTTCTCCGACCCAGTTTAAACAGAAATCAATTGAGTTCGTGTAGAACGCAGATGTAAAATACTTGTCTACAATATGGTCTAAAAACTTCTTGTATATCTCATGGTTTCGCTCTCGTCCGTCAAAAATGTCCCACCAGTTCACAACAAACTTTACATATTCCATGTTCATCCCAGGTTCATTTGAAACCATTCCACGGGTATAATCATGGAGAACCCGGAACAGTATCCCATTAAACCGGGTGTAATACGCAGGGTCTTGCTTTGCGAGGCTTGCGAGGTATCGCACAAGGTTCTCATACACAATGCCTTCTGCAACTGGTTTATTCAACGTGTTTGCATACGCAATATATGCTTTTGACAGGTTGTAAACGAACTGGTAATTTGGGAAATCTGTTGGTTCCGGCTCGCACCAATCTTTCTTCACAACAATCCCAGCAAGGTGTTTAAAATCAAGTTCCGTGCCAGAAAATAGGCCATACATAGCATTGATAATCTTCGACTTATTTAACATGTGATACGCATAACAATCCGGGTTCTGCGTCCACCTCGTAGAAAGCTTTACCATATCTATTGATTGTAAGTCAAGAGATATAAAAATAGGAGTTATTGTGGAGACACGATGGCATCACATTCAATCTGTGTGATTAACTTCGGTACGTAACTCTGCACCTTTGTCGCATCAATCGTCTGTGCATCATACCGGCTTTTAACAATCGTGGCCCAAAACTCACTCATAATACTGCCTCTGCCAATTCGAGCACAGCCATTTCTAATGCCGCCATACGTTCTTCAATCATTAATGGTTCTGGCCCAGGGTCTGGCGATGGTTCGGGGGCAACATACTCCACTTCATCTACCGGATTCCCATCAGCCAGCCATTGAACATACCCATGATAATCCTCATCTACCCACCGACGAATCCCATCGTCTCTATCCTGCTGAATCTTATATTCAGTCTCGCTTTGCCATATCTTTGTATAATTCATTTTGATCACCTAATAATGCAAATTCAGTAACTGGTCTCATACCTTTTCGTGTAGCATAATCTCTTGAACATCCTTTGAATTTTTCAGCCATAACATTCAAAAAGTTCATCTGATCTTCATGAGTGGGTTCTTCTCTATTATGTAACATCGTTGCTTCCCAATTCAGATAATTGGTCATCTCAACCTGTGCAACCGTTCCATTGATACCTATTTGAGTAAAATAAATCTGGTTTCCTTCATCAATGAACCCGCCATGAGACCGTGCTGCATTCATACCCTGTTCAAATGCCTTCATGATATGATAGCGTTCTTCCTCTGCCTCAAATGTTTCCTCTGATAAATCAGGTAATTGTTCCTTGATATCATTGTATTGCTGAGTATAATTAGCAAGTTTCCTCACAGCACCACCAATATTCTCAAGGATACATTCAATCTGCCATTCAATCTCCTTGATTTTTAATTCAACTTCTTCCCGGTCAAGTGAATCAGTATACCCTTCAAGTTGTTTCTGAAGTTTCTTAATCCGTATTTTTTTCTTCTCAATATTGAAGTATGCCTCGCCCATTGCCTGCCGTGTTCGTTTCATCTCTGCAAGCACCTGTCTTAAATTTCGAAATGGTGTCGGATGAGAAACTGTGAGCATGTTGTCCATAAACTGGCTTTGAGTTTTTTGAAAGATTTGAGTGGTTGCATTGATATCACTTGCTGATTGCTCAATGATATCAAGCATTCCCTTGTATTCAGGTGAAGCGAGCACAGATAATGCCTGCTTATCAATAATTGCCAAATCGTTCATACTAATCCTCCATGCGAATCAGATAATCCTGCGCACATATTACGATATACGCTTAATTCGCCAAAATTCGTTGCATTACCTGTAGTTGCTATGGTAATATAATCAATATTTGAAGTTAGTGCTGTATCTGCACTTCCAATAGCATAAACTCCTCTTGTTATACCTGATGCTCCATGACTCACACCTCCTATTGTCATACTACCAAAATTAGTTGCATTGCCAGTAGTTGCAATTTCTACATAATCTATAACTGTTGAATATGATGTGCCACCAGTGTATATTCCTCCACCAAATACAGACCGGGTTGTAGATGAACATGCCCCGGAATATCCTCTTGCGCCGGTTAAATCTCCGAAATCTGTTGCGTTACCTGTAGTTGCGATTGTAACATAATCTATAACATTGGTATAGCCACCACTAATCGTTCCGCCATCTATAACCATCCGAGTAGAACTACCCGACCCACGAGCACTGTATCTTGAAACGGTAGTATCTCCGAAATCAGTGGAATCTCCAGTAGTAGCAATGGTAACATACTCAATAACATTAATATATGTGGTTGTATACCCCCCTGCAAATACACCACGGGTAATATTTGAAAAATCCCCAATTGCATTTGACATTGCAATTAAATTTCCGAAATTAGTAGAGTTTCCAACTGACGCGATTGTAATATAATTAATACCCTTTGAATTGGATGTTGTATATCCCAATGTAATTAATCCTCTGGTATCTGATGCACATCCACCACAGGTATATGCTGCTGCTGTTAAATCTCCATTATCAGTTGCATTGCCAATTGTTGCGATTTCTACATAATCAATCACATTTTGTGGCCCAGTCCACCCTCCAGCAAATACTGCTCTGCCCATTCCAACAACAGGGTAATATCGGGATACCCTATTAATAATTCCCATTATATCACCACAAATATGCCAGATACCGATAAATCACTTGCATCATCGTTAGAACCATTTGCGTCTGTAACAACCTCAATTGCTGCATCCCTTGCGACCACATAATTTGTCGTGTTAATATCAATTACGGTAGAACTCCACGTTTCAGCAACTGCGACACCCGTATTCGTGTTTGAAGTGCTTACTGCAGATCCACCAACTGACATATTGACCCGTGGTTGGTTTGCCCCCGAATCATCAACAGACACAGTATGCCTAATCTGAACCAATCTTGCTTCCTGCAAGTTCCAATCAAACTTAACCTTTGCATCTGATGCAAGTAATGCCGTATTTGCCGCATCCGCAAATTTGCCCGGAACATAGAAATCAACCTGAACCACTTGAGCAGGATTTGTTGAATAATACAATGCAGTGACATCTCCACCCATTGGAGCACCGGCAATTGTCATTAAATTCGACGTTATTGCAGTTACAACCCCGTAATACACGACACTGCTAATTGTGTATTTTACGGCCATACCAACTTTGATTGACGCGGTTTTATCGCTTGTCATCGTAAGTGTTGATGTGCTTGCAGGAGTTGCAGTAAACGCAGTCTCTGCAGTCCATCCGATTGATGATCCAACACTTGCACTTATTACACCATCAGTAATAGTAATTCCACTACCAATCTTGACTCCACCTAATGTATCGGCAGATGCAGTTGGTAAGGTATACGATGCTACAGTTGCCCACGATGCATCGGTACCATCAGTGGTAAGGAACTTGCCTGAATTTCCAGTTTGACTGGGCAATGATGTAATACCCGTAAGACCGCTTCCGTCTCCATAAAATTTCCCATTTGAATCAATGGATGCAACTTCTACATTTGCATAATCCCGGACACTTACTTTGTTGACTCCTGCAGCGTCGCCAAGCCGGAGCACCACGTTTTCACCTGATGCAGAAGTTATCCACACCGGGTTTTCCATCGGGTGAACCAACAACGTGCATGTGGAATCATTACCATTAACTGCATAACAGACTTTTACCGATCTACCCGATGTTGGTCTGACATTGGTAAGCCCCCCGGCATTCGCACCACCAAGAGCAAAGAGCAGATCCCCATTCGCCCATGTCTGCTGTAATGGGTTAACATACCCTGCAACCGTTCCGGAAGTCTGGCAATCAACACCGGTAACAACACCGCCTCTCCGGACAAATCCATCAATTGTTGCATCACCCGGGTTCATATCAGACTGAGCAACCCCAATTACCCGTGATTTTGACAGAGTAGTAACATCCACTTTCCATGCAAGGGGAATTCCCGCACTGGTTCCAGAAATATAACACGCCTGCCCTTTCCGCAGATATTCTCCGGCGCGAACTGCAATTGTCAAATTTGTTGCTTTTATTGAACCTATTGAGGTTAATGCAGAACCATCAACTGCCGGAATTCTCGCAGATGCGTCGAGTTGTAAAACATTGGTTGCAGAAGTTCCAACATCCCATGACGCAACGGTTCCCAATGTAGGTTTATTCAGTATCTGGGAATCGCCGCTTACCGAGTTCCAATCTGCATTTACATTGGATGCCACTGCCCATGCAGCGTCTTTTCGAACATACGAATCCCCATCAATTGGCGCTTCCTCAATTCCACCCGCCCCAACAATTTCGGTCCATGCTACCAAATAGGGGTCATAATACATCAACATCTGTGATTCAAGAACATAGCATGCCCATCCCGGCAATGCGGTCTCAATATTCCAAACCCCGGGGTCTAGCCACGTCACAACCGCATTTGCATTGTCAGCAAATACACCACCAGAATCAGGAGATGCAGACACTAAAAATCGGTCATTAAAATCAAACGGAAATCCAGGAACGTCGTCTATTATATCTTCAACTGGCGCCTGCCACGATTCAGCCCCCTCACCTGCTGGACCTCTGGCACCAGTGAGCCCAATCGGGCCTTGTGGACCTTGTGGTCCGGTTGCTCCAGTTGCACCTGTTGCTCCTGTAACCCCCTGTATTCCCTGGTCTCCTTTAACACCCTGCAACCCCCGTGGGCCTACAATCGGGCCAACGTTGACCCATATTTCTTCAAATGTCCAAACATAACAATCGCCATCCTCTTCACAATAATACCCGTCATTGACAACATTCCCGGATTCTGGCAAATCTCCTGACGCAACAACCGTACCTTGCATCTCAATAGAAGTTCCAGGACTTCCAGGTGGGCCTTCGGGGCCGTCTTCTCCCTGCGGGCCTTGTGCTCCGGTATCTCCTGTCGCTCCATCCACACCGTCAACACCATCTCGTCCATCTGCCCCAGGTGGGCCCCGGATAACTGCAGTTCTGTCATACCAGGCCGTATCATCCAAATCGTATTGCTGGAACCCGGATGCAACCGCAATCAACAGCCCATCAACCAACTCATCTGGGTAATATATGAAATAAGCGTCTCTTGACGCTACATCCACAAACTGATGATCCGGATCTATTGAGAACGAACTAATGATTTCTTGATTGACATATTTTCCAATATCTGAATCATAAATCAGCCCCTGCCCATCAACGGGACTTGCAACCATAAAATCAGATAACGTGGAAAACCCATGAACATGTACCACATCTGCAAACTCATCCTTTGAAGCACCATCGAGATAATTCGCGTTCAAATTATCTACTTTTAAAGTTGACGTGACTGCAAACGGAACTCCTACAGAATCAAATGTTATTAATCCAGTAATTGTTCTAGGAAGCGAAATATGAACATATTGCGTATGGTCATCGGTCCCAGTAAGATTCTGAAGTGCCGAATGGCTACCAAGACCTGGAAGTTGAACCCATTCGTCACCATTCCAAACATACGTAAACCCATCATCAATATTACTAACACCCCAACCTTCTACCGGTGGTTCAAAAGACCAAGTAGCCCCAGACAACGTGGCAATTTCCGATTCGTGCCCAACAAACACCCCATCTGTATCTGTAGAAGCAACCAAATATCGCCCATCTGTTCCGGGTGGTGTTGATTCAATTGACAATACCGATGGCTTCCATGAAATACTTAGAACCAACCCCGAAATATAATCTTTATTTACCGCATCAGTTCCATCAACTGGTTCTGGAAGCCCGGTAATCCGGTTGCCATTCGTATTAATGGCACCCTGCATTACACCGCCAAGAAGTTTCAAATACGTCCCATCGTGGCCGTGCGGAACCCCATTAACATTATACGTCTGACCTGCAGGAATACTGATTGTAGCAGGTAAAATACCATATTTAAACCTAACCAACCCATCTCTATAAACTTTCAAAACTTCCATTACAGAAACCGAATTTCTGGGTTTTATTACTAACATTAACCTAGGATCTTCCGACCCTACTCCAAAATCTCCATCGCTTCCACCACCGGCAATTAACAACCCACCACCAAATTTGGAAAACACCTGGGATTTATACAAATTTACAACAAACCCGATATTTGTCTCATTTAGAATTCCCCCCTGATATTGATATGGGGTTATCTGCAATATCCCGGCATAAGATTGTGTATCAAGACTTCCGTACGTTTTTAAAATATATTCTCCAGCACCCGCAGAATGCGGAGTTTGTACAAACAACCCGTTCTCAACATATGCCCCAGACTCAGCATTCTTTACATATTGCCCAAGCGTGTCATTCCACGCAAGCAAACAATTTGTAGTCGCTGGTGGAATATGCGACATCCCAGATTCCCCAGATTTAAACCACGCTGCATCTTTCCTCAAATATGGAAACCCATCTAATGGCGCTTCTGAAATCCCCCCAGTTCCTATATTCCTCCATGCAGAGTCAGTCTCATTATAAACCATTACCGCATCGAGTTCTTCATTATAACAAGCCCACCCATCTTCGGGGGTATAAAAATACCAAATCCCCTCGTCTTCATGCCAAATTGCAATGTCGTCGCTATGCCCGATAAAGTCGCCTACCGCCCCTTCATCAACAATATACCGTGCCCTATCTGGAGGCGATTCAGGCGAAGATACTTCTATTGAAAGAATTGGCTCCTGCCAAGAAATGCCCAGAATATATTGGTCTACATACCCCTTCGTAGCAGGCTCGTGCGTCAAAACCGGATATTCAAGATTCAAAACCCGGTTTCCAAGCAAATTCAAATCGTTGTCTTCAGTAATCAGGATTTCAGTACCTGCAATAGATTTTCCACTGGTATCATCAAAAATAGCAATTGCACGATCTGTTACAGAACTCGGGCCCGTTACATCTCCCAACCCTGCGCCAATAACTGGTTTATTGATGTATTTCCCAGTTGCTGCATCATACCCAATATAATCCCCGGATGCCGGGTCTACCACATTCACATCTGTAAGATCTACAAGGGAAGCAACAGCAACAATCCCTGATATGTATAGAGGGTTGCCATCTACTCCCAGTCTCTCTCCATCTGAATCAATCAGTATAACTTCTCTTTCTGCCATTATTCTTCCTCCGGTGAAGCCACCTGACAATACAGGGGGTTACCCGAAATTCCCACCGGGTTCCCGTCACCATCAACTAAAATTATCGAATCTTGTGCCATGTTACTGTTCTCCTGTAAAAACGGATAAATCAAAATCTTCAATTGCTTTCGCAACTACCGCATCCCAGACTACCGGGTCTCTCATCCTGGATCGGTGATGTTTCGTAATCGACCTCACTTCATTTGTAATATCTTTGGCTACCTCAGAAGCACACCCTTTTCGATTTGTCGTAACCGATGGCCCAGACGGCACAATTGTAATTTCTGCCCCGTCATCCCCTATAAGACGTATCTCTGTGGTTGCTTTCTTAATTCCAGCACTCCGTTCTTCTTTGTCTCCAAACTTTGGTGTCCCTCTTCCGCCTTTATTCTTATCTGGTGTTCCCTGGTCAGTCTTCTTTCCTCTATTAGGTTCAGACGGTTTCCCACCTTCAAGCATCTGCGACTGGTTCAGGTCAAGAACACTTATAGATTCAAACTGGACAACGTCGTGCTCCTTCGTAAGCCCAGCAAGTCTTGCCGCATCCTGGTTCCGGATTCCCATCTCAAACATTGTTTTTGCAGCCTGTGACTGAGCAAGTTTAGTCTCCGCAATCTTCATTGTGTCATCCAAATCCTGCTCAACCTCAAACTTAAATCGCATACCTTTCGTATACCCATCAAGATACGGGAGAACCTCCCTGGTAAACGTGACCTCAAGAAACTTCATAATCGGATAAAGCATCTTCGATTTCGTGATGTTACGAGATACATATGCAGTTGCCCGATTCTGTGATTGCCCTACGAACTCCTGGGGTTGGAACCCCCACATTGCCCAAACCAGTTGTGCCATAAACTTCTGGCCTTCAAGCCATTCCATATCATGGAGTTTGTGAGAAAGTGTCTCCACCTCTTCGTCCTTTACCAAATGCAATGTTCCCCCAAACTTCATCGGGCCCTGATTATTTGCTTTCAAGTCAGCAAGTCGTTGAATCAACTGTTTTCTATCAGTAATCTGCGGGTGTTTATAGACCAGGGAAGGGACAACTCCATTTTGAAATGTCTTTCCTGCAGCCCGAGTGGAATCGATAAGGTACTGGATAGGGGCTTTGAGACAAGATATCCAATCGGTTCCATATATAGTGTCATTACGAGGATACATCGACATATATACAATTTCATCAGGTTGAAATGAAACATAGACCCCAGTTCTAGACCGTTGCCAATACCTTTGTACATGACCGTGTGAGTAATATCCAATCTGCTTCGCAGCAGGCAAGTGCCCAAGATTAATACCAACAGGAACCCTATCAATTTCCTTCCAAAATTCAGTCCCCAAAAAAGAGTCAAATTCAACACACTTCCCCCTCCTATCAAATGTCTTCACCAATGCCCCGGCATCATACCGGGTAAGGTCTGGGAGCGACTTCTTTACAATGTCTCCAAACGTGAGATGCGGGCCTGGGAAATCAATAAACTCATCAAGGTCTTCGACGTGATTATTATCTTTATCATACACCCCAAATTCCAGCGCGGCAGTATAATCACAGATAGACTTCTCACAAATAGAATAATACGGGGTCGTTGCAAGCACGTCATTCGCAGCCTTTGAAAAATATGGCCGTGCTATGCCGAGAGTGTTATAATAATTAGATATTGGATGTATTGCGCGCTCCCACTCGCTAAACTCGTCCCATCTCCTCGCATCTGCAATCTCCGGTTCGTAATTCGTTGAAATTGACGATGGTGTTGGAAGAGTAAACCCCTCGCTTGAAGAAAATGCCTTTATGAGTATTTCAGTCAGTTGTTCCGATGGAATCTTATCCAATTCTTCATATATGTTTCGCTCTTTTTTTGATATCCCGGATATTACATCAGCCATTGACTGCCTCTTAATAAAAACCACCGGGAACTAATAAAATGATTTCGTAATTTTCAGACAAAAGAATTAATGACAAATAACCGGGTATGATTAAATATGTATAACATTGGGCTCATTGCAAAATACTGGAACGAGGAATTGCTCCTACCACGATGGTTAAACAGCATAAAATTCGAGGAGTTTTCACACATTTTCCTATTAAATGACGGGTCCACAGACAACTCCGAAAAAATCTGCAAAGAATACACCCACCCTACAGCAACCATCCACCACCACACCACCGAACCACAAAAATCAGAATACTTTAAAGAAACCACCCCAGAAAGCCAGAAAATAAACAAGTTTTTACAAATTGCATACAAAACTGGGTGTGATTGGGTATTACATCTCGATATTGACGAGTTCATGTCAATCCCCATGAAACAGTTCGTCAATTTCAATCTCAAAGAAACCCCACCATATTACGGGATATACTTCCCTATTATGGACATGCTCAACACATCCGAATGCATCATCAAAAATCCAGACACCGGATTTCACCATTTCCCATGCCCACACCTAAAAATATTCGGTAAACACTCCGGGTATGTACGAACCATATCTGGCATGGACCTCGACCAAGGAGTCACAGGGGGAACCTCATACATCATGACCCAATACCCATACTTCCACATGAAATATGCATTCAAAAACCGGAGATGGAACCGATACACACATCTAAACAACGGGAAACAACAACAATTCCCAAACTGGGTCCATGGAAATATAGACCCAGAAATAATGCCATTTGCACTTGAAACATGGTATGCCGAATTTAAAGAACCAGAACACATCTGGTAAATATTACATCTTTTTTACATTACTCACACTTCGACATATCCACCACGCCGAAATCGTCGCGGATTCGTTTCAACCTCTCCATACGCATCTGCAAACATGTCATCCACATATCCAGCATCAGGATCATTCCACATATCATCCCCATTCCAATCAAAAATACTTCCATCATCACCGTCATCTAAAACAATCTCCACGGGTTTCCCAGCTCGAACGCTCTCCATCCGAATCTCATACTCTTCCTGAGTAAGATCTTCTTCCAGCCCACCAATACAAAGTGCAACCCCACCATTCATTCCATAGTTCGCAAGCATGAGAGCACACACCTGGTCATCGAAATACCCTCTGGGAGCACCATATTTAATGTTCCCAGCCTCTGTCTGCACGTATGTAAACGATTCAAGTTCTTCTCTCAAACTCTGGTTTTCAGGTATAAATATCTCGCAGTTATGGAAGGCTATAGACAGCCTCTTCACCAGTTCTTTCTTTGATTCAAGCGTAAACTTGTAACTTACAACATTCACGCCCTCTTTCTCAAGATCTTCCTGTATCGCATCGCCTACTCCTGTAGTATCAAGAAACACTGGGGGTCCGTGGTATTGTTTATATACATGCTTAACTCGTGCTTTGATATGGGACCAAGCGGTCCTGTTAAACCGTTCTGTATATGCAAGTTCCTTTGTAACGGTGTCGCACACATCAATGACAGTGAAATCCTGGTGTCTTCCAAGATCCACCCCCATAACATAGACTCTACCCGGTATGTAGGCGTCGGATATATGACGACGTGTACAAGCATCAATATTCTTAAAAACAGTTCCACCGTCCGACAAAAATATTGCCAAAATTTCCTGCTCAAATTCAAGTTCTGAAAGATCCTGGACAATCTCATTTAACTCATCCCGCTCCAAAAATGGGTTATCATACGACGAAAACGTGAAACTCTGCCAATTCTTGTTATAACTGTAATGCGTTTTCACCCCTTTCAGATACAACTTATAATACCAGTTCTTCCCTCTGGGAGTGGTGCAGAACATCGCCCACCCAAGTTTATCCATTAATGCCGGTCTAATAACCTTAAACCAGGCATCCGGGTGAATCATTGCTGCTTCATCAAGCACAACACCATCTAACCCCTCTCCACGAAGGTTGTCGTATTTTTCAGCAGACTTTGCCCATATTGTAGACCCATTTGTAAGTTCTATGCACAACTTTCCAAGGAAAATCTGTTTTGTATATTTTTTTGGTAGTAATTTCACTACCATTCTCCACATAATATCAGTCTGCGAAAACGTTGGGCTAACCAACCAAAATATCCCATTTGGCTTCGCAAGAGCCGATATAATAACCTTCGCCGCCGCAAACCACGTTTTGCCAAATCTCCGGCCACAATTCAAACAAATAAACCGACATTTTGATTGATACACCACCATCTGATTTTCGTGCAGCCCAATTTTAAGATCTGACATTATAACTCAAACTCGCTCCCAGCCCGCCCATCAACAGCAATCTCAATCACTTTCTTTTCTAACGGGAGTTTAAATTCTCCAATCTTCATTTTTGCTTTCGTTTCATCAACAACCGGTGAATTAAACAACGAATCTGGATTATTATCCAACTCTTTTTCAAGTTTTCTCACAATTTTCTCATCAGGATCTTTAGATTTCGCCCTTTTTGTGACTGATACTTCTACCCGTGCTGGTGCTTCTTCCTGCTCTTCTTTTGGTGTTTCTACTACCTTCCGTGGGTCAATCTTAAAACTCCGGTCTATTTTGAGAATTGTGTCGATATATGTTATCATGTCAGCAGGATTTTGTTTTAAATCAAGTCTCCGAGCCAGGTTAAACAAGAGTTCAGTCGCTTCGGCCTTTAGCCCCTCCCTCCCCCGGAGATACAAATTCACAAACCGCCTGCGCTGTGTCTCTTCAAGTAACAACAATACACACGGTGCTGTATCTGTGTTCGACCGGTCACATACCGGGCACACCATATAATACCCACATTTTGGCGAACAGTATGGGATTTTTGCAAGTTCCTGGTCTATTTTTGTGTAAAAATCAATGTCCATATCTATCCAGGTATAATTTCACACTGTAATATAAATTTATATGGCTTAATTACAAAATAACACAGACATGGCAAAAAAGACCAGCGAACTCGCACGGGCAACAGTTACAAGACTCGCACATGTGAAAGATGGCATCAGAGTTGAACAGGCAGCGGTAACTTCAGTCATAACCATGACAGAAGATTATATCAAAAACATCTTCACCGGGGCACTCCAGTTCACAGAACACCGCAATGGAACCATGATTCTTAAAAAGGACGTGGATGCATACCTGAAATCCCTTGAATCCAACAACTAAACTTTTTTATACCTGCGTTTCTAATAGATGTATGCCGCGATGAAATGATGGTTCGACACAAACCAGACATCGTGGCAGCAGATGTCGGTTCCTCGGTTTGGTAGACTTTGGCCTTATATTCAATGGAAACACCTCGATAGTTTTGCTCGTATGCTGTTTCCCGACCCTGTTACGGGCATTCCGGGGTCGGGGAACCCCCACCAATTCTTAAAAATTACACACCAGGAGTGAATACCTGGTTCACAACTGTATTCTGAAGGTATCCATAGAGGCACCTAAAATCGCAAAAGTTCTTGTGTTCGATACTTATACCCACCAACATACTATCCGTGAATATAGACCCCTCCACGACGATGTCATGCAATTCTCCAGGGTGCCCATCCAGGTTACTTTCGCAAAAACTGCAGGTGTCTGTCATTTCATGTACTCCGCGAACTTCTTTTGGAACGCCGTCCATTGTGCAACCGGAGAATAGTTCTCAAAATACCAGTCCCTGCACATGCTTTGCATCTCCGACATGCTGTCAATGGTGTTGTGGAACTTCAAAACTTCCCACTCAATATCTTCAACGTCTTTCACATATACAAACGGGACATCATCAAGTCGATCTTGTAACCTGCCGTAATACCAATCTGCCGCCGTCATCCCCCCAGACTCTACATACACCGGGATTCTCCCATTCGCAAGCGTTTCATAAAACCGGAGTGACCAGTTTGCGTTCCCCCGAGCACATACCTGATACTGGTTTGCCAGCATGTTTGTCTTAAACAACGGGCCATGCCGTTTATAATCTGGGTGGCGTTCATTCCAAAACCCTGCAGAATCTCCAGCCGGGGCAAACCGTACATGAAAATCGCAACAAATCTCATCTGATTTGTTTAAATGTTCAAGTGCGCCCAACCGGTGTTCAAACCCGCGATGCAGCGTTTTGACAGTCCCCATCCTTCCGTCTGGGGTCTCTGTCGGTATATCAAACACCGGGCACCGGCCAACAAACCCGACTGTAGGGACATCTGTCCATTCGGAAAATGGCATCGTAAGCATGTTCGTATAGTCCTGCTGCAACCACATATACGTCCCGGGTTCCTCTGCTGAAGTCATAACATGATGCGCTTCGCACCCAGGTATCGGCATCGCATAATCAGATGAGATAAACACAAAGTCGTGCAAATTTATCGCTTCAAGTTTCTCCGGATGCTCTGCAATGTCAGTCGCGTAATAATACCCAAGCACTTCCGGATATACCCGGAAATCTTCTTTAACACAATCAAAAAGAGACATTTTAATCATCAACTCTCCTATACACGTTCACCCAGTCACACCCACGATGCCAGTCGCGGGTCTTCACGTATCCACACACCAGTTTCTCTGCGTTCCCACACACAGATGGGGACATTGTTCCATTCGCATTCTTTACAAAATACCAGTCCCGGTCAACTGCAGACACCACCTGCAAATACCGGGTCATGGCCCGCTTTATACGCCCTTTTGGCGTTCGGATGATCTCATACCCCATCAGTCCACCCGATCATACAACGTCATCTCGGTTGCCCGCTGCGTGTCCCAGTCAAACGCCTTCACATATCCTTCTGTTGCACGCCTATAACTCGATTTCACACCCCTATCACCAACCAAATGCCAGTTTTCAATTTTATACCACCCAGGGTCCGGTTCAGAAACAACAACCCATGACCCAGGCCGGATTTTAAACAGCCTCCCGGAACGCTCCCATCTCACTTCTTTGTAGACAGCCACTTCTCACACCGTTCCCAATCCACTTTGTATGCCGGGACATCCCGCCGTTTCCTGGACATATGCGTCACCTTACACATGATATACTCAAACCGCTTATCATACCTGACCCGGCAATAATACCAGCCCTGGTCCAGGGTCATGCCAAGTTTCTCAACATATGATTTTTTTGCTTTCCACCTAGTATAAGGCGGAACTTCATACTTATACGGTTCAAAATCGACAAATTGTGCCTCTTCAAACCGTGACCGGATCTCCTGGGTAAACACCCAGTATTTTGGAGCATGATCTTTCCAGACACCGTGTCTCCTTACATACCCGACATATGCAAGCCGTTTTAATGATGACCGCCCGCCAGTAATAGAATCCAGTTCTCTATACGTAAACGGAGCGTCTCCAACCAGTTTGTACAGTTCCAAAATCCAATCGGTCTCTTCCTCGCTAAGCTCATACAGCCTGGACAAAAGAGGGAGAGGGTCTGCAAATGCATTAAACGAACTCATTTTTCAATCGGGGTTGATGGGCACAGCCCATATGTCTTGTCTCCAACCTTTACCACAAAAATAGGACCAACTTTCGGGTGTTTTACAAACTCCATCTCCATATCAATCGAAGACTTCTTCCCATAATCGTTCTTATGGCGCTTATACACCTCATTAATGAATTTTAAGAACTGCCTGGCCTTATACGTCTGGTTTACAATGGAGTCTCCATCACCGACACAATTCTGCAAAAACAGTGGGGAAAACTCACCAGATGCCCCACAGATACCATCAATCTTAAAATCTTCTGCAAATGCACTCATCTATTCCAACTCCCATGGCAACGTGATGTATTTACTCGGAAGATCATACCGAGTACAATGCCATTCGCACTCTTCATACACGTCAAACCACTCTTTCCCACCAAACCCAATGGTGGGTGTCTTCACACTTATTGCATCAAGAGACTCGTTCACATCTGTCGCTTCGCTGGCTGCCCCTGTAGTGACTGGGGATACCCGGTGGTTCTGGTAGTAGCGGCATTTTGTTTTCTGGCAATGTTCCCGGTTCTTTTGCCTGTGGTAGGCTGGGCATGCCGGTCCTGGTTTTGTCCCGTGTAATTCAATCATTGTATCAACCCCCCATGTAACAACCCAAGCCTGTATTGCAAGGCAAACAACAATTCATCGTTTGTGCATTCATCAACAGTTTTAGACCCGACCGGGACGGGGGCAAGCGGGTCATATAACTCTACCACCATCCCGGAATCCCCAACAAACATAGATACAGAGACTTCCATCCTGGCACCTGGGTCGTGTACCGTAATCGGACGCATGGAATACGCCGACTGAACGATTGTTGGTTTGGGAAAGTTCCAAGAGAGGCAGTTGATATGCCCCTCTTTTACCCTGATGCGGTAGTCCCCGCAAATAGCAGCGAATGAACCCCGGCCATGACCTGTATAAAACATGGTCAATACCTGTATTCGCCTAAATCAAGGTCTGCAACATCGAGTTTTTCAAACTCTTCTAAATCTAATTCCAGTTTGGCAACAATCTTTCTCGCACGGTCCAGTCTGGTCATGTGCTCTTTCAGCAACTTCTTTGCAAATTCAGATTTCTTTTCAAGCATCTCTGTGCTTACTTCAGTTTCTAATTCCATTACCAACATTTTTATGCACCTTTATTCAAATTTTTCACTTTGCCACACAGGTTAAGACTTACGACACCGGAGTAGAGTCTCTACCTATACGCCGTTCTTCAGGGTGTATAGGTTCTAACCGGAGACACCGGTTATACTTATCTGACCAGGCACGGCAATATTGGTCCGTAAGCCGGGCAATTATCGTGCGAATTGCAGTTTCTTCCTCTACATGGCGTATATAACACACGTTGCCATTACAACACCCGAAGTGTGCATTATATGGGCACGTCTCCATATGGTCGCGGATATCAGGCGCATCTTCGCATTTTCGCTCTTCTTTTACAATTTCAACAAACTCTTTCAGAAACTTTGCAAACTCACTGTTCTTTGGCATTTTAAACTCAACCCCAGTTATCTGGCCTAGTGGCATGTCATTAATTTCGCAGATTCCAGTGTCACACTTCATTTTTGTTCACCAACCCCTGTAACTTGATGTTCGCACGTTCAAGGTCATAACACCGCGCCTGCAGCCCATATATGTAGTTAAGGACCGGTTTCGGGACTCGCCGAATCGTTTCCCAGGCTAACTCAAACTGGGTGTCTTCATTATTCAGATATATGCACTCAATGATGTTTGCAACCATGTCATTTTTCGATTCCACATTCACCACCCCTTCAATGGGCACCCATACATCTCAATCGACCGTTTCCCGGTCTTCTTGCATACACACATCCCAGTCTTATACGTAACCTCTCCACACCCTTTACATGCAGCCAAACGCTTCTCGTTCTTCTGCTCCTGCGTCAATTGTTTCTCTGCCATGTTCTATACCTCTGGTGTCTCTATTGACACACGCCGAATATCGGTATACCGATTCATCATGGTGGATTCTCCAAGTGGGCACGATTCAGATATTCCACACTCAACCGCATACTCACACCCAGTATATTGCTGGACCGGGCAATCGGTACACGAATCAAACTTTACGGTCACTTTCTTAATTACCATTCTTACTCACGTTTCTCCATAACTGGTTCATAGCAGTCCATCAGCCGTTCTACGAATGCTGACCACGACTCGTAAGGTTTCATCATCTGAACCCCGCGAGAATAAACTTGCACATGTCATTTTCCTTCCACCGATTCAACTAGGTTCTTCGCTATACCAGACTCACTAATCAGGTCTTCTAAAAATTGAGACCACGAGTTTTTACCTTTTATTTTCATGCCCATATCATACACAGACGGGCGGATGCTCACCAATGGCATATCCACACTATATTGTATACTATACTATATTAATTAAGTGGTCTGTGAAATTTTTAAAAATTTTTCTACGGAGGGCTCACACGACTAATAAGACAAACGCCTGATGCTTTGCCCTAGACTTCGTTCAGTCTTGCAAATTCACCATAGTGCTGCATTGCTGCCGCATTATATGCTCTTGCAGCATCTTCTGCAGTATCAAATGTTCCAAGGTGTATTCTCCTCCTATTGTCGTAAATCTGGGCTGTGAATCTCCTGGATGGGTATACCATAGACACCCCTCTATACCCACTGGTGTTATTTCTCTGGAGTTTCCTGTTCCGCATGTTTTCACTATGGGTGCATACCCGGAGGTTTCTACGCCGGTTATCAAGTAAATCCCCGTTTATGTGGTCTACTTCAAGATGAGGAGGACAATCCATTATCCATCGTGCCATATCCACTTCTTTTGGTTTTCCACCTCTCTTCGCTCTATACTTCCCAGTGTATGATTGAATTCGTGCATGCCACTTGTATTCACTCAACTCTTCATAATCTCTGTCGTCAACCACTGCAACTTGCCCATAAGTCAACTCAATCTCTTTCATGAATTATAATAGCCCCGTGATGCATTAACACTATCTATCAAAAATTATTTTAAAATTTTTCTGGATATGGCTCAGACGTATATTCGAAAAGATGCCCTCTTGCTTTGTGCTCATCGGTTCACGGGACAGGATCACACTCGCTATCTCGTTTGGTTCTTTTATCTCCCAGTGATCAACATGGCGACATACAGACACACACAACCAGACGGCGAAGTAAGATACACAAGCGACGAGGATGACTGTGGATTCGCCGAGTCACGCGATGGATGTAAATATCGCGAGCATTGCACTGCCTAACACCGGGCCACACCCCCGTTTAATTCTTTTTTATTATCAGTGAGGTGGTTCTCCATCCCTCCGGATAATCGTACACGTCCCGGAGATCCATCTCCATGCACCCCCAATATTATATGTTCATTCCATCAATACGTGCCGCAGATAGATTTACATACATTAATGATCTATTATCTTAGTACTGATTGATTCTATTAGTGTGATAATTAGTGTTTCACACATTCACTGATTAACATATAATCATCACGGGGGCATGATTATCTATTTTATTATCATATAATTGATTAATAATCATTTAATCAATGTATTATCATTATTTTATTATTAATTACATCCCACCACTAATTCCAGTGGAAATCAAGGTATATGTCTGACGTTGCGAATGCAAGTATACCCAAAATCACACTGTGAATTTGCTTTATCTTTTCTTATCAAATATATCTTAATTATAATACCACATTAAGGCTTACAAAGCAAAACCTAGAGAGGCAAAACCTCATTTAATTCTTTTAACTTCTAACAAAAGGTGTTTAAACATGAAATTAAGACCAAAGACAGCCATAGCCATCCTTACTGGGTGGTTCATTGTATCATATATAGAACTCGCTATAATGGTGGTATCATGACCGCAATTAGATTAGGAGGCACAATAGCCCTCCCAAACTACTCCAACATCAAAGTGGAAGTAGAAGGCAACAGTTACAGCCATACAAAGGCACTGTTACGCCTAACACTTGAGAACATGCATAATAACTTCACAGCAATCCCAATTGAAGGATGGTGGAGAACAACATTCAACGAGGATTGGTAACATGCCAGATGTAAAAGATGACTGGTTATGGGATGGGAGAATGCTCCACATCGATAAACCAGCAAAACGCATAGAACTCCCAGACAGCATCGAGATATATGAACGCATCTTATGGTGGGATAGACATGACTGAACTATGCCCCAACTGTGGCACCAAAATGAATTACAGAACCGTCTCATTTGAAAACCTAGCACGATGTCTTGTCCGGGTCTACAAATGCAAGAACTGCAAGTATGAAAAGGTGGTAAAATATGAAAACAATTGAATTCATGACAATGTGGGATGTAATGCATCCCGAAGAAAGCGAAGACGAAAACGGGTCATTCTGGGATGACCTCGTGTGGGCTGACAGGAACATGTTACATCTCTCGCCCAACTTACAGGTGTGACATGGTCAAATTATGGAACACCCATCCACATTCAATGCCAGGAAGATGTATCGAGGCAATAAACCTCCTACATTTCACTGCTGATGCAATCACAGACTGGGAATACAATGAAAAAAATGCAAAAAAGACTGTCCATGGTAGTATAAATCAACCATATACTGCATAAATGGAGATGTAATACGAAACAACCTATGCATCATTAATGCTATCAAAAATTATGCATTCCAAACACTCGACCCCGAAACAAAAGAGGAATAAAATATATGACACATCAGAATACTGAAAACTACGCCAAAAAATCAAAACCGAAATTGAACAAACGGGATGGCATCCTAATACACCCATATCACGGGAAAAACAAACTCGTACGATGCCCAAAATGCAAACAGATTAGTTACCATCCAACAGGAATCGTAGATGTATCTGAAGGACCATTAGAACGAATCTGGGAATGCACATTCTGTAACTATTGGTATTGGCTCCCAGACTATATTGCTAAACGAGACTTCGACAACGAGTAACCCCGTTTAATTCTTTTTCTTAAAGTGATAACAATGAAACTAGAGTTTAAAATGGCTCTGGTAGGAACAATCATCATGAGTTTCGTATGTATGGCTGTATCCTACGGAGCAATGTATCACGTAGCAATGATGCACAGCATTGCTGTTGCTGAGCTCTTCCCATTAACCGTAGATGGGACAATGGCACTCTCAATGTTCATCCGAGTATACTTCAGTAAAATAGGTAAAGACACCAAAGCACCGTTGCTGATTATGGCCTTCTTCACGGCCACGAGCATCATCGTTAATGCTGTGGCAGCACGGGACGCATTAGAAGTCTACATCTATGCAATTGCACCAATTGGAGTATTTGCCTGCACTGAATTAAGTGCAATGATAATTGAGAAAAAACCAGTTGAAAAGAAACCAATTAAAAAACCCCCAACCCGGGGGTCAAACGGGCAATTTACATCAACAAAGGTGGAATAAATGTCTACACTCCGAAAAGAACCAGTAAAGCCAATCGCACCAACCGAAAATGATTCCTGCAAGCACGAACTCCTAAAAGCAATGGGCAACGCCATTACCGCTATAGCCAAAGAAAAAGGAATCATAATCACAATAGCAGAAGTAACCCGCCACACAAACGACTACTTCGAACTGACAATAAAAGCATCAGTACTCGAAGAAAAAGAAGTCGGAGAATTCTACAACGAAAAACTCAAACAATATAACACGGACTTCAACAAATGGGTCCACGAACGGGACTGCATAAAGTTCGGAATCACCGAAGAACAAAGAATAGTAGCAGAAGAAAAATACTATGCTCACCGCAAAGAAAACGGGTATGTTTACCCGGAAATCAAAAAACGGGAAGAATTCTATGCAGAAGCAGCAATAGAATCTCCCCAATCACCCATTATCGAGGTGGCTTAAATGTCCTATTTTACAAGCACTGCATACAACCCACGAGAAAAAGAATTCATCCCCATGGATGAACTCATAGAAACTCCCCGTTTTAATGAACTAACAACTGCTATCAAAGTCCCACTCTATCAACAAATTATGGACAATGACTTGCCAGTC
>Ga0209287_10000340_pt1 | contig 29581 bp, 20 predicted proteins | sample PPLLak3cmMay2015_2_FD_187255 | JGI IMG/M metagenome (GOLD analysis project Ga0209287, IMG submission 187255) | Freshwater sediment microbial communities from Prairie Pothole Lake near Jamestown, North Dakota, USA - PPLs Lake P8 Core (1) Depth... | ecosystem: Environmental > Aquatic > Freshwater... | reverse complement strand
AAAGGCTTGGGTATCTCGTATGCCATCATCGCGCACCAAATACCTTTCATCGATCCCGATGCTCAATGATTACTATAAAGCGTATCGCGAGAATAAATGGGAGGAGGTTTCGGGCTCACTATCGGCTATTTTGAGCTACCCTGTTGATGTTGGCAATAATATTAACGCTTGCGACGAACTTTTTTCGGCAATGCTTGCCAAAAAGAATGTGAAGAAAGCTGTAAAAGTGATTAAAAAGCGTATTCCTAAAATTTTTGAGAATTATCACGCCGAACCCGATGTTTGGCTATACTCAACAGCTCTAAAGAGTTTGCTCGATAATACCTCCGATTGCCCGAGTATCCCAATGATTCAAGCCATTAAGAACCAGCCGCAGATTAGGCAGATGATGCCGCTGTATGCGCAGAGCTTCTATAAGCGCTCTTACTTTACATCACCTGAAAATTTGAAGAAATTCCTTAAAACCCCTGTGGTTGATAGTATCGTTAAGGACCCTGTATTTATGCTTTTTCAGAGTTGCCATCTGCTATACGACTCATTGTCTAGAACCATCAGGCCTCTGAAGTCGAATTACGAAAGAGCTATGCAGGCCTACACCAAGGGGCTGCTTGAGATGGAGAGCGGTAAGTTGCATTACCCCGATGCCAACTCAACCATGCGTTTGACCTATGGTAAGGTGATAGGGTATAAACCTACTGATGGTGTTCAATACAAGCCATTTACCACCTTGGATGGAATTATGGAGAAGGAGAACCCTAACGTTGATGTATTTAATATTCCGGTGAAACTTAAAACACTTTTTCAATCAAAGGATTATGGCCGCTATGGGGTAGACGGAACCGTTCCTGTGTGCTTTTTAACCGATAACGATATTACAGGTGGTAATTCGGGTAGTCCTACCCTTGATGCCAATGGAAACCTTATTGGTATTGCATTCGATGGTAATCATGAGGCCATGGCATGCGATTACTCCTTTGAGCTCGAAACCCAACGGACCATAATTGTTGATATTCGATACGTACTTTTTGTGGTTGATAAGTATGCTGGGGCAAAGAATCTTATTGATGAGATGAAAATTTTATAACCCTTAATCTAATTGAATTGTAAAGCCTAGTATAAAATTCTAGGCTTTTTTTAGCCAATAAATCAATCAAATTGTTTCATAAATAAACTCTTTTAACGATTTTTATACAATATTATTAATTGATAAGCTATGATTCTCAGACTATCAAAAAAAATATTCTTTTTTATGGCTTTCAGCCTGTGTCTTACAGCTGTAATAGCACAAAAAGGAGTTCCGTTCCTATCTAATTTCGAGCTTCCGTCAACCATGAGCAACCAGAATTGGTCTGTTATCCAGAGCGATAACGATCATATGATGTATGTGCTTAACCGCAAGGGGGTATATGCTTTCGATGGGATTGAGTGGGTAAAGTTGAATATCGCTAGTAAACCCATAGCGATCTTCTCAATGAATGACCTTTTTGTTGGTACCGATGCCGAAATTGGGTATTTCAAGAAAGATCGGAAGGGCGATTATAACTATTATAGCGTGCAGGATTTGACCCTTGATATCTATTACAAGTTTTTAAGAATTGATAATGAGCTCTACACTTCGGGTACACAGCATATCTGCAAAATAGTTATGGGTGATGTAGTTAAAACCGAACCTATTTACGTTGAATCCGATTCAACTCAGATGATTACCGATTTTTTCGAGCTGAATGGGATTATCTATATCATTAAAGATAAAAACTCCCTTTACCGTCTCGACGATAAGAAGGCGAACAAGCAACCCTTAAACCTCGAAAAGGGAGAAACCATAAAGTTCACCTTTAACCATAACAATTTTACATACATTGGAACTTCGGCTAATAGGCTATTCCTTTTTAATGGTTGGCAATTTAAACCCCTTGCGCTAAAGGATAAGAGCTACCTTAATGCGAGCTATCCCAATGGTGGTATATCAATAGACTCCAATCGTTTTGCCCTTTCGACCCTAATCGGTGGTTGCTCAATAATTAGCTCTAAATCGCTAGAAACAGAGTCCGTTATTAACTACTCCAATGGTTTACCCGATGATGAAGTTCTTTCTTTAGGGGTTGATAGCAATAAAGGATTATGGATAGCCCATGGTATGGGGATATCACGGGTTGACCTGAATATTCCTGTACGATCGTACGAGTATTACAGCGGGATAAGTGGGAATATATTATCAGTTGTAGAGTATAACCGGACACTCTACGTAGGGGGAAGCGAAGGATTATTCAGCTTAGTTGAGGTTAAGAATTATACCCCGGTTGAAGCCCCTGTGGTGCAGCCAAAGCAGAGTAAGGCTGTTAATGATATGGCAAGAGTTACTGAACAACCCGTTGCTGAAACAAAATCGCAACCCGAAGAGAAGGATTCTAAAAAGAAGAGGAAAGGCTTTTTTAGCCGTTTGTTTAGTAAATCGGATAAGGCCGAAATCCAATCAATCGATTCACCTACAGGTTTGGGAGAAACCACCAAAAAGGAGAGGGGTGATAAAATCAATGCACAGAAGAAAATCAATTTGCTTCAAACGGTAAGCAATGTGTATCAACGAGTGCAAGGAGTCGATGGTAAGTGTAAACAGCTAATCGTATTCAATGGTAAGTTATTGGCATCTACGAGTACAGGGCTTTACGAAGTGATTAGCGGTAAGGCAAAACCAATTATTGCAGGTAAGTATATCCTTTTCGTTAAATCATCCGATATAAATCCCAAAAACCTAATTGTTTGTTCTACCGATGGTATCTCGGAGCTTACTTTGCTGGGCGATGGATGGAAATCAAAGCGATTATACTCCTTCGATAGCGAGTACCCGCTATCGTTGGTTGAACTATCCGATAATAATATACTTGTTACCACTGAGTTCAATGTATATAACCTTACCATTGTTTCGGGTGCAGAATCAACCCTGAAGAGGTTAACACCTACCGACACACCCATTGAATCGCCAGTTGTTCGAAAGGTTTCAGGGGTTATTAAGGTATTTACCTCAAATCGTGTATTCAGCTACAATCAGGCTAAGGATGTTTTAGTCGATGATGGAATTCAAATGGTTGCCCATAGTATTAATACCATCTATTCGCAAAGTGGTTACTCGTGGGTTAACGTAGGGAGGAAGTGGGAACTTTATGGCTCCGATAGAATTTTAACTCCAGATGCTGTAAACTATTTGGGTTTGTTCGATAGGGTGAACGATATTTTCATCAATGGGAATAACGACTTGTATCTCGTGAATGATTTTAGCCAAATCGTAAAGATATCGGCGATGAAGAGCGAACTCGACTCTTGCGAATTACCCTTCTTTTTGAAACAGATAACCGATAATAATGGAGTCAAACTCGATTTAAAGGATATAAGACTTAGCTATTCAAATAATGCTCTGAATATTCGATTTGGTGCGCCATCGTTCATCAAGGAGCGATCGGTAGAGTTTCAGTACCTCATTGATGGGTTAACGAATGTATGGTCGGAGTGGAGTGGTAAAGCCGATATAAATTTGCCATATTTCCCTAGCGGGAAGTATATCTTAAAGATTAAGGCGAGAGACGTACTTGGCAATGAGAGTGCTCTATATTCTCTACCATTTAGCGTTAAACCCCCATTGTGGAGAACTCCTTGGTTTTTAGGTGTTTGTATGATACTCGTGATTGTCATTTTCATTCAAATTGTAAGGTTTCGTGAGCGCCAACTACAAAAGGATAAGCTGATACTAGAGCAAAAGGTGCAAGAAAGAACGAAGACTATAGAGGAGCAGAATAAGGTTTTACAGCATCAGCGCGATGAACTTGCGAGTACCAATGAGGAGATTTTGCAGCAGAAGGAGGAGATTGAGGCTCAGCGTGATGAAATTGAAGCTCAGAACGATCATATTTCAAAGCAGAACCTCGAAATGACCCAAAGTATTGAGTATGCTAAGAGAATTCAAACAGCAGTAATGACTTCTCAAGATTCAGTAAAAGCAATCCTCCCCGAGCATTTTATTATGTTTAAACCATGCGACATCGTTTCAGGCGATTTTTATTGGATGACCAAAAGGGATAGCAAAATTGTTATTGCAGCTGCCGATTGTACGGGTCATGGTGTGCCAGGGGCATTTATGAGCATGCTTGGAATCTCATTCCTGAATGAAATTGTTAACGTTAGAAATGAGACTAAGCCGAACCTGATTCTAAACCATTTACGGGACTCAATAAAATCAACCCTTTCGCAAACAGGTAAAGAAGGCGAATCGAAGGATGGGATGGATATTGCGCTTTGCACCATTGATATTGATGCTAGAAAACTCGAATTCGCAGGAGCCTATAATCCGTTATACCTGATTAGAAATGGGGAACTTACCGAGATTAAGGCCGATAAAATGCCTGTTGGAATTCATATGTCTGAAAAGGAATCGTTTACGCTCAATGAGCTGAACTTTGAAAAGGACGATTGTATATACCTTTTCTCCGATGGGTATGTTAGCCAATTTGGAGGGGAGTATGGTCGGAAGTTCATGGCGAAGCCATTTAAAAAGTTGCTCGCTATCATTTCTGAAAAGCCCATGGCTAAGCAGCATGAAATGCTTGAGCAGGAGTTTGAGGAGTGGCAGGGCTATAACGCTCAGGTGGATGATATATTGGTAATTGGGGTGAAATTTACTTAATGATTAGATTCTTGGGATTGTTATATAGAAAATCAATCATTATTAACCGAAAAAAAAATCTAAATTCAATAGGTCGCAGCGATGCTGCTTCTAGTTAAAATATAATCATCTATTCTACAAATAGTTCGCAGCGATGCTGCTTTTTAAAGTCGCAGAGCGATGACCTATTTGTAGTAATTCTTATTATAACGAAAATCAAGTTCCGTTAGGCCTGCCTGCCGCAGGCCGGTAGGCAGGGGTGACCTGTACATTGAATGTAGTAATAAGTATTTCATAAATTAACGTCAGTTCGACATAAGAAACTATTTAAATGCAATATTATCAGTATTTTACTTTATTGGAAAAAATGGAACCGAGCTTGCGAGTTCGGCGTAGCCAATGATGGAATGATGGAATATTGCCTGCCTGTCGGCAGACAGGGATGAAAAAAGTTAGAAAAACCCCCATTATTCCACTATTCCCTGCCTACCCTGCCTACCGGCAGGCAGGCATCACTCCAATACCATATGATAAACTTGTAACAAATTACAATTTAGAGTATTACTATCATTTCTTAAATCGAACTCACGTTAATGATAGAAAATAATTATTTCTGATAGTAGAGCTTTTCATCCTTTAGCACTCCAATATACTGTAAATACTGGGTGTTAAACTTCGAATCATCGGGGTTAGTAGTTTTACCCCATGCCATAATTGAGCAATCAGAGTTAATCAGGACCAGCTTTTCTGGCGAGTTTGCAATAACTTTTAACGATTCCTTTTCGCATGTACTTGAGTAGTAGTTTGTTTTGTCGGCAATGGTGAAAACTAGAAGAAACATTGCAATACCTGTAATGTATGCTAACTTCAGCTTTGGTTTAATATTGTTTATCAGGTAAAGCGAGGTTAGCCCATAATAGTAGAATAGACATAGATTTACTGGCATATAAGAGTCCCAGCGAATTATATATGGGCGATAAGCTCTATATCCACCTAATGGTAGAAGAATTGTATAAATCAATGATAGTACAATAATCCATTGTAGGGTTTTTGAAATTCTTTTGGTTTCAGCTGTCGGTTTTTGAAACCAGATAACAGTAGTATTTATCACAATAGCTAATACTAGAAGAATAGAGCCAGCTGAATGTGTAAACTGAATATATATCCCATTGATTAGAAGTTTATAGCGTTCCACCAAGGGTACAATATTATTGAAATTCTCGGCATTAAACCTCCCAACATAAATAGAGTAAAGGGATGTAAGAGTAAATAGAACAAAAAAACCAATTTCAATTCTGTCAATCCCATTAATTGATTCAATAATTCTTCTCCATCTATTTCGTTGGTTTGAGATTAAATAGTTATTTCTAAATCGGAATAGTAGAATTAATGGGCATACTATTAAAACCACTGCAGGGATTAGAGGTCCATTGAGCGAAAGAAAGATAATGAATGGTATTAGAAGTGTTATAACCCATTTGTTGAGGTTAATATTTCGATTTTGTGAGCTGGCATAATAGAAAGGGATAAAAAATATCATCAGAAAAGTCAGCGGTAGTGCATAGAAAAAGGTGTAGGTAATAGATTTGTCGATAATTCCAATGTATGCATTAAACCCAAAGGTTTGGAATAGCGGGGTTATTAAAGCTGCCGATATTAAAAAATCTTTGCTAAAAACCTTCCATGTTCGTGTAATGTAAAAGGATAGTAGTAATATGATTAGTATTTGAATGCCTGTCTTTGCTATTGTATTGGAAAGGTATATGCTATCGATTGGGTTAATAACCCATTGGCAGATAAACGGTGTAATTTTATAGTATGTAGCCATAGTCCAATGGGCAAAAAACCGATTAGTTCCGGGGTATATATCGCCTTTTAAAGCACTTAACCCTAACGGGTCGCTCATCAGCTGCTTGTAACCATCGGAGGGCACAATGATACAGGCCATATCACCCTCTAGGGGAAGATGAAAATGCTGAATAAAAGAAAAAGTAATATCTGCAAAGAGTAAGAGAATTAGAAGGTACCTATAATTGTTTTTTATGATTCTAAGCATTTGCTAAATTATCATGGGTTAATCCTAATATTTTTTATAAAGCTATTAAAAATCTCAAGATTTTCAATAATTTGCTTGCCAATATAAGCCAATTAAATATGGATATAATTAGCACTTCGAATGCCCCAATGCCTGCTGGGCACTATTCACAGGCAGTAGTACTTAACGGAATTGTTTACGTTTCGGGTCAGCTACCGATTGAACTTGATCGAAAAACAATGGAGATAGGCTCCATTGAGGAGCAAACGTTGCAGGCATTGAAAAATGTTGAGCAAATACTGATTGCTGCAAATAGTAATAAATCAAGGGTGGTAAAGGTTACCGTTTATATCTCTGATATTAGCCTATGGGGAGGAGTAAATGAGGTTTATAGCCAATTCTTCGGAAAGCATAAACCGGCAAGGGTAATTGTACCAACTAAAGACTTGCATTATGGCTATCAGATTGAAATTGATGTAATTGCTGCATTGAATGATTGAGGGTAAGTTTAAATTAAAGGTTGAATTCTAGGTGAAATAAAACGAATGGTTATGACTAGTACAATACAACTTACGAGGATTTTTCTAGCGGTGCTATTAGTATTAAACGGTGTTAGCGCTTATTCGCAGCATAAGAAAACAAATTGGTTGCAGGATAAGAAGGAATATACAGGTCGTTGGCGCATGGGTTTTGGTGTTGATTTGCTAGAACCAACAGGTGCTGATGTCCAGTTCTATCGGTTGAGCAAGATTTGCACCAATGACTTTTCGATCCTCAAAAAGATTGCAGTGGGGGTATGGGTAGGCAAGGAGGGGGTTCTTACGAGTAGCGTATTAAAGAAGATTAATAATTGGGAATCGGGGGGCATACGGTATGGGCTCGATCTGAAATTCCACATCCCCATTTTTCTTAACCCATACATTGGCCTTGGGGCCGAGGGGGGTACTCGCAAGCTGAACGGCACACTCGCTTTCTACCCCGATGCAGTGGTGAGGCTTGGAGTTGAGCAGAAGGTTTTAGGCATTAAATTGTCCTCCACCTCATCGTTTAATGCCACCATATTCATTGATGCTAAAGCTAATAAATGTATGACCAACGATTTTATGTATATCCTCCCAAGCGCAGGGGTGAGGTTTCATTTTTTGTAGAAGACCTTTAGAGTTCCGATCTCTCGAAGAGATCGGAATTCTAGAAAATTGAATTCCCAAAATTTAAAATATTGATAGGAATGAGCATCGACAAGGAAAACTATAAACAGCTGATTAAATCAATAGCCGGAGGTGAAAATATTACTTCTGGCATCCACAACTATTGCGATAGATGGTGCGAGCGATGCACCCATACTGCCAGGTGTAGCGTTTTTAAAATTGAGCAGGAAATGGATATTAGCAATGAGGCGCTGGATATTCAGAATGAACAGTTTTGGCAATCGTTAAGTACAATATTCAAAGCAACAATTGAATTGCTTCATGAGAAGATGCAGGAACTTGATTTAAATATAGAGGATGGGGCTAATCAGGTTGAAGAGGATGATAATTTTATTACAAAACCGCTTAGCAATGATATGGTTATTATCTCTAAAAGTTATGCTTTTGATGTTGTCAAATGGCTTGATCAGCATCGTGATCTGATTCTTGAGAGGTATGAATTACAGCAGAATGTTAATGAAACCAATGCCCTGCTTATAGCCGATTCTGTTGAGGTAATTCAGCATTATTTTATGCTTATTGCAACTAAAAGCTATAGAGCATCGCTTGTTTATGATAATGACGATACCGATGATGCGAGAGGATCGGCAAAGGTTACCCTGATAATAATCGATAGATCAATCGCTGCTTGGAGCACATTACTTACGCATTTCACATCGCTGGAGGATGATATCCTTCATTTCCTGAAAACATTAACAAAAGTAAAACGGTTGATATTGGAGGCATTCCCAACGGCTATGGAGTTTGTTCGGCCTGGGTTTGATGAGTAACTAGTAAAGAGATACGATCTCTTATAAATATAGTTTTTCATTATTAACCGAGAAAGAAATCTAAATTCGATAGATCGCAGCGATGCTGCTTCCAACTAAAATATAATCATCTATTCTACAAATAGATCGTAGCGATGCTGCCTTTTAAAGTCGCATAGCGACGACCTATTTGTAGGAATTTTGATTAAGCAGAAAATCAAGCCCCGTAAGGCCTGCCTGCCGGTAGGCAGGGGTGACCTATGATATTATGTAGTAATATTAAGTGTTTTATGAATTATATAATAATTTAGTCGGTCAGTAGTGATAGTTTTTCTTAGTCAGTTTCTTCAAGGGTAAATATCTCGTTTACTCCTTTATTAAAGTACCTTGAAAGTTTAAGGGCAAGTATTGTTGATGGAACGTACTTCCCAAGTTCAATTGAATTTATTGCCTGTCGGGTTACCCCAATCTGCTTAGCTAGCTCTTCTTGGGTGATATTCTTTATCGCTCTTTCGACCTTTAGGCTATTTTTCATGGCTCATATCTTTTTTTGATTTATAAAGCACGTAGTAGAAACGAATGATGAAAAATATAAGGATAGTAAACATATTGATCATCATAACTGTCAAAAAATCCATATCATAGAAAAAGATTATACAGAATAGTAATATGGCATAGTTAATATAAACTGCCCAGACCAACGAATCTAAACGATTTTTCAGAATAAATTCATCCTCATTCTTCTCTTTAGAGAGAGCAACAAATATTGCACCTATAATTATAAGAATGGCTATTAGCTCATCAGTAATATTATTCTTTAATATTTCAAAGAATGTTGGATGACCAAAGATACTGCCTGACGAATAAATCGAGAAAACATGTACTTTAAGAAATTCAAAATCCAACTCAAAGAATAGTGTTAATAGGCCAAAGATTAATCCAGGAATTAATAGACACCAACCAATTTTCTTGAATTGATTCGGAAGAAGTAGTTTCGTTTTCATATTATATTTTTTTATGATTATGATACAAATGTAATGTATAGATTACATAAAAGCAATTAAAAGTTACATAAAGTAATTACTTGATTACAATTAAATGATAACGTGTTGAATTATAGTCAAATAAAAAAACCGCCCCTTTAGGAGGCGGTTTTAGTTTATCTAAAGTAGATTACTATTTACCGTACTTAATGCTTGATTGAGCAGCTGCTAAACGTGCAATAGGAACACGGAAAGGAGAGCAGCTTACATAGGTTAATCCTGCCTTAAAGCAGAACTCAACCGATGCAGGATCGCCACCCTGTTCACCGCAGATACCAACTTTTAAGTCGCTACGAGTAGCACGACCTTTAGTAACTGCCATTTCGATTAGCTGACCAACACCACTCTGATCGATGGTCTGGAATGGATCAGATGCAAGAATCTTATTATCAAGATAATCGTTCATGAATCCACCCGTATCATCGCGGCTGAAACCGAATGTCATCTGGGTAAGGTCGTTAGTACCGAATGAGAAGAACTCAGCGGTCTTAGCCATGCGATCAGCTAGTAAGCAAGCGCGTGGAATTTCAATCATCGTACCGTACTTGTACTTAATCTCTTTCACCCCAAATTTAGCGCAAACCTCAGCGTAAACGCGATCTGCAATTTTCTTGGTGAAATCAAGTTCAGATACATCGCAGGTAACAGGAACCATGATCTCTGGATGTGGTTGATGACCTTCTTTAAGAAGTTCAACTGCTGATTCAAAAATTGCACGAATCTGCATCTCTGAAACCTCTGGGTATGTAACCCCAAGACGAACACCACGGTGTCCCATCATTGGGTTCGATTCATGAAGAGCTTCGCCACGTTTTGCAATTGCAGCGGCTGAAATACCTAGAGCTTTTGCAAGTTCAGCTTGTTTTTCAGCACCTTGTGGTACGAATTCATGTAATGGTGGATCAAGCAAACGGAAGGTAACAGGATATGTATCCATGGCTAGCATCGTTTCCTTGATATCCTTTTTAACGAAAGCGAAAAGCTCATCCAATGCGTTACGACGCTCTTTTTCACCATCACTAAGAATCATCTTGCGAAGTAAGAATAGTGGTTGTTCTGAACCTTTTCCGTAGAACATGTGCTCGGTACGGAATAGACCAATACCTTCAGCACCAAAATCACGAGCAATCTTAGCATCAGAAGGAGTTTCAGCGTTTGTGCGAACACCCATCTTGCGATACTTGTCAACAATACTCATGAATTCTTGGAAACGTGGGTTCTCAGTTGCATCCATTAATGTGATTGCACCTGTGTAAACGTGTCCTTTTGTACCGTTTAGGGTTAAAACATCACCCTCTTTAATTACAACAGAAGTACCTGGAATTTTAGCTGTTTTAGAAGCAGCGTCAACATGAAGACCACCTGCACCTACGATACAGCATTTACCCCAACCACGTGCAACAAGAGCAGCGTGTGAGGTCATACCACCGCGAGCGGTTAAGATACCTTCAGCAGCACGCATACCTTCAACGTCCTCTGGGTTGGTTTCTTCGCGAAGAAGAATAACCTTTTCACCTTTACGGAACCAAGCAACTGCATCTTCAGCGGTAAATACAACTTTACCAACAGCAGCGCCAGGACCAGCAGGTAAACCTTTAACGATTGGGCTTACTTTCTTCTCCGCTGCTGGATCGCAGATTGGGTGCAATAGTTCGTCTAATTGAACTGGATCAACGCGCATAACTGCTGTTTTCTCGTCAATTAACTTCTCGTGTAGCATATCCATAGCCATGTTCAAAGCAGCAGTACCGGTACGTTTACCAGCGCGGCACTGTAGCATGAAAAGAGTTCCTTCCTGAATGGTGAACTCGATATCAAGCATGTCTTTGTAGGCTTTTTCGAGGATACTGCGGATATTATCAAGTTCCTTATAAGTACCAGGCATTGATTCCTGCATACTGTGTAAGTGCTTGTTTTGCTCGTTCTTTGTATCGTCGTTTAGTGGGTTTGGAGTGCGGATACCAGCAACTACGTCTTCACCTTGAGCGTTTACTAACCACTCACCGTAGAAGATATTATCGCCAGTTGCAGGGTTACGGGTGAAAGCAACACCAGTTGCAGAAGAATCGCCCATGTTACCGAATACCATTGACTGTACGTTAACAGCAGTACCCCAATTATCAGGAATACCTTCGATACGACGGTATGAAACGGCTTTCTTACCATTCCAACTCTTGAAAACAGCCATGATACCACCGATTAGCTGCTCTTTTGCATCATCGGGGAACTCTTTACCAAGTGCTGATTTAACACGTTTTTTAAACTCTTCAGCGATTAGTTTTAGATCATCTGCTGAAAGGTCTGTATCTGATTTATACCCTTTTTTATGCTTGTAATCATCGAGCATATCGTCTAGCTGCTTACGGATACCTTTACCATCGGTCTCAAGACCTTCGGCTTTCTCCATAACCACGTCGGCGTACATCATGATTAAACGACGGTATGAGTCCCATACGAAACGTGGGTTATTGGTTTTCTTTAGAAGACCAGGGATTGTAGCAGAGCTTAAACCAACGTTAAGCACGGTATCCATCATACCGGGCATTGAGCTACGAGCACCTGAACGGCAGCTGATAAGAAGTGGGTTGGTTGCGTCACCGTACTTCATACCCATAACATCCTCAGTCACTTTCATTGCGTTCCATACTTGTTCTAGAAGATCAGCGGGAAGTTGGCAGTTATTTGCGTAGTAATCGTTACAAGTTTCGGTTGTAATGGTAAACCCTGCAGGAACAGGTAGTCCTAGAAGACACATCTCAGCCAGATTGGCGCCCTTACCACCAAGCAGATTTTTCATATCTGCCTTACCTTCGGCTTTTTTGCCTCCAAAGGTGTAAACACGTTTTACGTTAGACATCGTAGAATGATTTTATTATTAAACTTTTGATTGATAATAGTTTGAAAAAGAAAACTTTTTCGAGCATACAAAATTATTAAAAAATTTGAAACAGCGGTTTCGTGTATCTATTTGTTTTATGATTTGATGCAAGTTTTTTTGACAGTGCTAATTTGAGGTTTAAAAGTATTGAGCAAAAAGGGTGCAGCGTAAAGATTACGTTTAGGGCTAATAATTGTTTATCGCGTTGTTAGGGGATACAACTAAAACTTTTTTAGAATGTACAATCGGTATTAAGCAGGGAAACTGCATATAGTGCGCCAGTTTAGGAGTACATCAAATAGTGCCCTTGCGTATAGACACAAGTTGTGTAACATGCTGAAGAAAGGCACTTACTTAGTGCATTACAAATTTTGTTATCTTTGAGATAAAAACAGACAGATGAGAGTTGTAGAAGAGAAATATTTTAGTCAGTATAACGATTTAATCGGAAATCAAATAAACAAATTTATAGTGTCTTTTGACTTTACTGAAAAAAGCACTGACTTGGGATATAAGACACAGGCCTCAGCAGTTTATTCATCTAATATTGAAGGAAATAGCATTGACTTGAATTCTTACATGAATTATAAACTTTCACAGGAAAAATTTAAGCCTAAAAAGGAGATTCAAGAAATTGAAAACTTAATTGCAGCCTACGAATTTGCACAATCAAATGATTTGAATGAAAAAAATTTCTTGCATTGTCACAAAATACTCTCTAAAACATTGGTAATAAAAAGTAAACAAGGAAAATATCGCAATGAAGAAGTGGGTGTATTCGGGCAGTCAGGATTAGTTTACCTTGCCATTGAACCTGAATTTGTTAAAGAAACTATGACCGAATTCTTCAACGATTTAGATGTCTTGATAAGAACGAATTTATCAAAACCTAAGGTATTTTACTTCGCTTCATTGATTCATCTTAAATTTGCCCATATACATCCATTTAGAGATGGGAATGGTCGTGCCGTTAGATTACTAGAAAAATGGTTTATTACAGAGAAATTAGGAAAAGATTTTTGGAAGTTATCTTCTGAGAAATATTATAGAGAGCATCAAATGGAATATTATAACAATATCAATTTGGGAGTGAATTATTATGAATTGAATTATGATAAGTGTATTCCATTCCTAATAATGCTTCCAAAGTCAATAGAAAACAAATAAAAGCACGTTACACAACAGCTAGTTAATGCATTTGGGCTGATGATGCATTTGGAGTTCTTAACGCTTTTTTAGTAGCTTTACTATCGTAGGAACTGCCTATCCTGCCTACCCTGCCTACCGGCAGGTAGGTAAGAAAGCCCGCCTGAATGACGCAGTCAGTCAGGCAGTTTCAACCGAGCGTCCTTTGCGAGCTTGCTGGAGGCAACCGACCGAAGGGTGCTCCACGAAGCTAATAATTATAGTTTGTTGCGTTAGGTCCGTGAACTCAGGGGACGAATAAAAGTTAAAACCATAACTGGAGGCAAGTTTGTGGTATTTAGATATAAAGGTTCTTAGGATTATCTATGAGTTGTATGATTCTATTTATAAAGATTGGGTTTTGTTTTCTGATTTCAAACTAAGGGATTTGCCTTCAATTGAAAAATATCTAAATTTTGCTTATAACACCAAGCCTGAGAACTTATTGACAGAAATATATATACCAATTGAGGGATAGAAAAACAGCTCCATCTAATACGTGGAATAACCTGTTAGGGCTGATGATGTTTTGTCAAACTCACTAGGTGGACTAACAATTGAAAGGTTTTTTATGCAATGAACTATTAGTAACATTAAAGCTGAGCTATTATACTGTCGATTTATGAATAGAATTAAAGTTACCTTAACCTCACTACTCTTTCTTTATAGCCTAACCATTGTTAAAGGGCAGGATATAATTCTAAAATTAGATTATAATATTAAACCAACCTATTGCAGCGATATAAGCGTACAAAATGCAAAAGTGACATTTAAGGACTTTAGCGATGGAAAAATGCATGCGTACCCTTTACATGAGATAAGCCAGATTAACCTTTATGAGAATCAACCCAGCGAGATTTTGGTACCAAGATTGCAACTTGATACCATAAAATGCAGGGTTGACTCAATTACTAGGGGTAATGTATATTTTAGGTTAGGTGATAATCAATCGCAAGTTGTAAGTAAAGACAGCGTATTCTGTGTGCTTTTTAATGGGCTAGGGTATGAAACTGCTGATTTATATAGCGATAAATATTTTCGGCTAAATGAGGTTCAGTATTCATATAAACCCAGAATAAAGAGAAGCGATGGTACTCAAATAGATGTTAATAACCTAATTTCATTAACCCCTGAAAGAGTAGAATTTGAGCTGATTAAAGACGGAGTAAAGAGGGTAACATTTATTGATACAAAGAATGTTATTTCTTATTTGAACAAAAAGCCAATTGGTAAAAGAATTATTATTCCTAGCAGTGATTTTATCCTAACAAGTGGGGGTAACCTTTATGAAACGTTAATCACTCAAGTAAATGAAGAGACCGTTGAATATATAACCAATAGCCGTTTAAGCACCATAACCCAAAAGATAGAGAAAAATGCGATAGCAGGTATTTTCTTTTTTGATTACTCTGCTCAGAAGGTTATTCCGTCCTCAAATGTAGAATACACCTCTATGGATGGGAAGAATGATTTCAAAAAGATTAGGGTTGATTTTAATGCAGGAATTGGGTATTTACTTGCCGATGCACCTGAGAGTTCTTTGGAAGCTGAAAAAAAATACATTGATGATTTGCGTTTGGGATTTACTATGGATATGAATGTTAATATATTTATTATCAAAGAATTAGGATTTGGTATTAAATTTAACCAATACAAAACGAGTAACTCCATCTCTAACCCATCTCATTTGGAGGATAACATTAGAATAAGATTTCTCGGTTTTTCATTATTAAGCCAATTAGAACTTTTTAATGATCGCGTTTTCCTCAATGCTGGAATATCATTTGGGAATCTTTCATTAGTGAATCATGCAAAGGTGAATTGGGATAGCAATAAGATTGAGGGTAGAACCTTTGGAACGTATATTGTTATGGGTATTGACTATTTCATTGAAGATTATATTTCAGTTGGTATAAAAGTTGGTCGGATGACCGGGAAAATAGACCAGCTAAAGTTGAACAATGAAAACATTGAAATGGATGAAAAGGAAGATTTATCACGTTTCGATGGTGTTATTAATTTTATGATCTATTTTTAAAGCTAGCATTCCTCCAAAGGTTCTATTAATGAATTACTGCGTTCAATTACAACAGCCATGTAACCAAATTCTCTATTTGCATAATCCGTTGAATTAATTTATTTTAGGGCATCTCTAAAAGTTCCATTTTATTAAGTAGAGAGGGCCGTTATGAGTAATTAAAAAAAGGTTTTTAGAGATACTTCTTAGCCATATGAGGAAATTGAAATTTCAATAATGTTGCTTATGAATATTAAATTCTTTTTAAAAGAGAAATTACATAAGTATATACCAGCCGTTAAATGGCTTGCTGATTATTCTTTTAAAATTTTTGGTAGCGATACGGTATCAGGCCTTACGTTGGCCGCTTATGCAATTCCCGTTTCATTGGCATACGCAACACTGGCTGGTTTACCCCCGCAATACGGAGTGTATGGTTATCTAATTGGAGGTTTTTTTTACGCCATGCTTGGTACGGGTAAGCAGCTTGCTGTTGGTCCAACTTCAGCCATATCAATGCTTATTGGCGTTACGCTTACCAGTCTTTCCAATGGTGATGTTCAACGTTGGGTCGATTTGGCATCGCTATCAGCATTGCTTTTTGCTGGTATGAGCGTTATGGCATACTTACTCCGTTTAAGTAGTATAATTAATTTTATTAGCGAAACAGTATTGGTGGGTTTCAAAGCTGGTGCGGCTATAACAATTGGGCTAACCCAGCTGCCCAAACTTTTTGGTGTAGCTGGAGGTGGCGAAAGCTTCTTTAGCCGTTTAACAACCCTTTTCAGCCAATTGCCGACTACCAATACCTATGTTTTAATATTTGGTATTGCGTCTATTTTGTTACTGTTTTTTGGGGAGAAATGGCTACCCGGTAAACCAATTGCCATAGTGGTGGTGGCTCTATCTGTTCTTGCTATTACATTTACCCCGCTTGGTGCAATGGGTTTTAAAACGGTTGGTGTTATCCCTAGCGGCCTTCCAAAATTACATCTTCCATCGTTAAATTTTAACGATATTGGTAATATTCTTCCGCTAGCATTTGCCTGTTTTCTTTTGGCTTATATCGAGAGCGTTTCGGCGGCCAAGACGCTTGCCCAGAAAAATGGTTACGATATTGATGCGCGCCAAGAATTGCTTGCATTGGGTGTTGCCAACCTCGCTACATCATTGGGTCAGGGTTATCCGGTAAGCGGTGGCTTGTCGCAATCGGCTGTGAACGAATCGGCGGGAGCCAAAACGCCAATTTCGCTTGTGGTTGCATCGGTTGGCATCGCGGTTTGTCTTTTATTTTTAACAGGGTTACTCAAAAACCTACCCGTAGTAATTTTAGCTGCCATTGTACTTATTGCCATAAAAGGATTGATCGATATTAAAGAGATGAAACGATTATTTAAGGTAAACCGTTTCGATTTTGTTATTGCAATGACCGCTTTGACTAGCGTAATTGTTTTTGGAATATTGCAAGGGGTTCTCATAGCAGCACTATTCTCGTTGATTCTAATCATTAGGAATGTATCGAGCCCTCACGTTGCTTTTCTTGGCCGAATACCAGGTACAAATAGATATACCGATATTAAGCGTCACCCTGATAATGAATTGGTCCCTGGCGTTCTGTTATTCAGGGTTGAATCAACTTTGGTTTATTTCAATGTAGCCAATGTTTACCAAACGGTATGGGCTAAGGTTTTAGAGTCGGGGTCATTGTTAAAAACTGTAATCTTCGATCTAAGCTCATCGGCTACCATCGATTCGAGCGGTGCTCGGCTTATTAAGAGACTTTATCAGAACCTTCAGGCAAAAGGTATTGCATTTAAGGTGGTTGAAGCGCATTCAGGGGTTCGTGATATATTACGGATTGAAAAAATTGAAAATTTACTAGGTCATGTGAGCCGGCGCGACACCCTTCACGATGTTATTGTAAATGCAATTGGCGAAAGTGAGCCTGATATAATTAAATCAGCGAAAAAGCTCAAAAGACTTCAATTAGAAAAAATTATTTCGAATATTATATTGGGCAATAACTATTTTAAGGAAACTCATCCGCGTGAATACTTTGAGAGTTTAAGCTATGAGCAAAAGCCCTACATTACCTTGGTTACATGCTCCGATTCACGGGTGCCTCTGAATGCTTTGATGCCCGATACTTCCAATAAAGTTTTCTCGATTCATAATATTGGCAACCAGATTTTATCGACAGAAGGCTCGGTTGATTTTGGTATTTACCATCTGAAAACCCCTTTGTTATTATTCCTGGGACACTCCGATTGCGGAGCGATTAAGGCGTATTTAAAGGGATTCGATGAGGAGACCTATGGCATTAAGCATGAACTCGATTTTTTACAACCCATTATTACCGAGTATAAAAATATTGGTGATTTTGAGAAACTTCATGCCCATGTTATCGAAAAGAACCTCGATTATCAGGTAAACATTGCCTGTAAAAAGTATAAAGATCTTATAAGTGTAGGTAGGTTAACGGTTATGGCAGGATTCTACGACTTCAAAGGAGAATTCGGCAAGGGTATGGGGAATATCGTAATCGTTAATGTTAACAAGCAAAAAGTTGTTGAAGAGCTACGAAATCTTCCGCTGTTCGCCTATCTGTCGAATGGTCAAAAGGAAATACACATAGGGAGGTTGCCGGAATAGAAACATCAACCCGTAAACTAATAAGCTCGGTTGACCGAGAAAAAATTAAATTCAATAGGTCGTAGTGCTGCTGCTTCTTCTAGCTGAAATATAATCATCTATTCTACAAATAGGTAACAGCAATGCTGCTTTTTAAAGCTGCGGAGCGATGACCTATTTGTAGTAATTTTCATTAAACCGAAAATCCTGCCTGCCGCCTGCCTGCCGGCAGGCAGGGTAGGCAGTGTAATGGTGCTAACATAAGAAAAATAAATAATGAACAATAGAACAACGAATTTCGAATTACGAAGTAAATCAACTAATTCGACATTCATTATTCCTTGTTCGGTGTTCAATATTCATTAAATTTATCCTTAAGTTAGCACCATTAGTAGGCAGGGCAGACAGGGGTGATCTATTCATTGAATGTAGTAATATTAAGTATTTCATTAATTAATAGTATTTTAGTCGGTCAGTAGCGATAATTTAAACATCAAATCTTATTATGCCAGACACAGCATTTAATTATTATTCAAGCAATGTATTGAACTTAGATTCCGATATTAAAAAGGTAAGGAAAAGGATATTTGTATTTTACTTGGCCCGTCTTATCCTGTTCCTTTCGGTTATCACATTTTTTGTGCTGTATATCAAGTTTAAAAGTAACATGCTGTTCCTTTTCTTCTCTTTTACCTGCTTGGCGTTGTTCCTGTATTGCGTAAAGCGCAATTTGGATTTGGCTTACCATGAGCAGCTTCTTAACCATAAACTTCAGGTTAATAAAGATGAGTTGAACTTCTTAGATCACAGATATCATGAGCACGATAGAGGCGATGAGTACAATTATTTAAACCCACACCTTGCGGCCGATTTTGATATTTTTGGTAACGGCTCGCTCTTTCAGTACTTAAATCGTTGCTCAACAAGGATTGGTAAGGATAGGTTTGCTCAAAATCTCTGTGCATCAGAGCTTAATGAGGATATTATTGTTAAAAAGCAGCAAGCAGTTATGGAGTTATCGGGCAAGAATGAGCTGGCTCAAAACTTTCAAGCTTATGGTAAGTTCATCACAGAGAATGGGAGTGAGCTCTCAAATTTGCAAGCATGGTTGAATGAGGAGGATGAAAAGCTCAGATTACTTCAAATATCAGCCTATATATTTCCAATTATTTGTTTTACTTGGATAGCTCTTGTAGTCTTTGGTTCCTTTTCGGTCAACTCTATTATTGTCCCAATTATTCTTAACCTTTCAATAATTGGGTTAAACAGAAAACGAATAGGCAAAGCACACTCAAAGCTTGGCAGCTCTGCAAAAACATTTGAGAAATACGCCAAACTTATCAAGCTAATTGAGGACGATGATTTTGAATCATCATTCTTATCTGAACTTAAGCATAAATTAACCAATCGGGATAAAAAGGCGAGCCAATCGCTTAAAGTATTATTCAACCTTTTGAATAGCTTCGATATTCGATTGAATATAATCGCTTCGTTTTTTTTAAACTCCTTATTGCTCTTCGATATCCATATTTATTATCGTTTGGCTAAATGGAAAAAATTGCATCAAAATGTGGTCGCTTTATGGTTTTCAACCCTATCCGAGTTTGATGCTTTAATCAGCTATGCCGCATACGCATTCAATAATCAGGATAAGGTTGTATATCCCAAAATATCCGATAAAGAGTTTACATTTCAGGCCGTTGAGATTGGGCATCCGCTTTTACACCCAACCGTTCGGGTTAATAATACCATTCATTTTTTAGGCACACCCTCAGTGCTCATCGTTACAGGGGCGAATATGGCGGGGAAAAGCACTTTTCTACGCACTCTATCTGTAAACCTGATGCTTGCCATGAATGGTGCTCCAGTATGCGCAAAGAGCTTTGAGTTTACACCCTGCGATATCATGTCGAGCATAAAGATTCAGGATTCGCTATCCAATAACGAATCCTATTTTTATGCTGAACTTCTGAGGATTAGGGATATTATCGACCATGTGAAGGCTAATCCAAGAACTTTGGTTGTTTTGGATGAAATTCTACGAGGTACAAATACCAAAGATAAGCAGCTTGGCTCTTTGGGTTTATTGGAGAAGTTGATTAGCCAAAACTCAGTAGTAATAGTTGCTACGCACGATTTGGTAATTGGAGAGTTAGAGAATAAATACCCCGATATTGTTACCAACTACTGCTTTGAGGTTGAGCTTACAAACGATCAGCTGATTTTTGACTATAAGCTGAAGAAAGGGATTAGCCAAAAGCTAAACGCTTCTTTCTTGATGAAAAAGATGGAGATCATTAATTAACGTCAGCTCGGAATAAGAAATTATATTGAAAAACTGATGATTTAAGGTATTACACATCAATGTCGTTGACTTAACAATTTTTACTATTGACGCTTCCAGTTCTTACGAATCTGGAAGGTCAATCAAGCCGATTAACCTAGCAGAGTCCGAAGGCCCTGCTAGCGTTTAAATAACCTTAAGTCAACGAAATTGTATTACACATTGATAATTTTGCATTTATGCAAAATTATCAAACCTCTGTGTTCTCTCCCGATTTATCGGGAGAGGCAATTATAAAAAAACGACTGAATATCAAAATGCAAAAGAATCGCTAATACGAAAAACATAAATATTTTCTCTGTGAAACTCTGTGCTCCCTGCCTACCCTGCCTACCGGCAGGCAGGCGGCAGGCAGGTCTGTTTCTTCGTGGTGAATAGTTACAAAAATTCCCTCAAATTATATTAATATTGGCATTTGGAACGATATTCTGAAGGATGAAAGAATCACAGGAAACTAGAATCAACAAATACCTAAGCGAGGTAGGGTTTTGCTCTCGTAGAGAGGCGGATAAGCTCATCCTTGATGGTCGGGTTACCATTAACGGCAGAGTTCCCGATATGGGAACAAGAATTTCATCTGATGATGATATTCGTGTTGATGGAGAGCTAATTTCAAAACCCAAGAAACGTCCCGTTTACATCGCTTTTAATAAACCTGTAGGGATTGTTTGTACTACAGATGTTAAAGCTGAAAGAAACAATATTATCGATTTCATTGGCTACCCAAAGCGTATTTTCCCCATCGGTAGATTGGATAAGATGAGCGAAGGGTTAATTTTCCTCACCAGCGATGGCGATATTGTGAATAAAATTCTGCGTGCAGGGAATAATCACGAGAAGGAGTATATTGTTACGGTGAATAAGCCGATAAATGGAGAGTTTATTAGCAGAATGAGTAAGGGGGTTCCTGTTCTGGGTACGATTACGCGCAAATGCCACGTTGAGCTGATAAGCAAGAACACCTTTAAAATTATTCTCGTGCAAGGTTTGAATAGGCAAATACGTAGGATGTGTGAGCACTTAGGCTATGAGGTTACAAAGTTGAAGCGAATAAGGATAATGAATATCTCCCTTGATTTACCTGTTGGAAAATGGAGACTTTTAACCGAAAAGGAGTTGAATGAGATTAACCGATTGGTTTCAAAATCGTCAAAGACCCACGATAAATAATACTATTTTGAAATAGGAAACTTTTTTAAAATGAGGTTTATGTTATGCTGTGATACCATTGTCTCAAACTTTCAATTTTTGAAGGGTTTGCCTATTATCGAAGTTTAGAAACACTGCATTTTAGGGTTCGTTATTGTAATTCTTCGATAGCCCATAATCAAACCGTCAACCTCTATCAATTTGAATTCTTTACTTAATAACTCTTATCTTTGCAAAAACAATTCTCCAATGCCCAAAAAGCAGGAAAAAGCAAAGCTCAAGTTTCTGAACTACACGGAGAGCGAAGACTTCGCCCCAATCATCGATGGGTATGTAATGGCAGGTTTTCCATCCCCTGCAGGCGATTATATCGACAATGAGTTAAATCTCAAAACGCTTTTAATGCGAAACGAGAGCTCAACCTTTTACGTTCAGGTGGTTGGCAATTCAATGGTCGATGTCAATATATTCGAGGGAGATATTCTTGTTGTCGATAAATCGCTCGACCCGAGTAAAGATTCTATTCTAGTCTGTTTTATCGATGGTGAGTTTACCGTTAAAAAGGTTAGTAAAATCGGAAAGGAGTTTTTCCTAATTCCTGCTAATCCTGAATTTAAGCCCATTAAAATTGAGGAATCATCCGATTTTAGGCTATGGGGGGTTGTAACCTTTGTAATTCATGACGTTAGGAAACATGTACGCACTAATAGACGGTAATAATTTTTATGTTTCCTGCGAGCGAGTTTTTAATCCTAAGCTTGAGGGGAAACCTGTTGTTGTCCTATCGAATAACGATGGCTGTATAATCTCACGTTCAAATGAGGCAAAGGCATTAGGGTTAAAAATGGCTGAACCAGTTTTTAAACGCAAGGAGATTATTGAAAAGAACAATGTTGTAGTATTCTCATCGAACTATACGCTCTATGGCGATATGTCAAATCGTATGATGAAAACCCTACAAAACTTTTCACCTGATATAGAGGTTTACTCAATTGATGAAGCGTTTATCAACCTAAAAGGAATACAAACAGATTTAACGGAGTACGCTAAGCGGATAAAAGTTACAATTCAAAAGAATATAGGAATACCTGTTGGAGTTGGAATAGCGAATACTAAAACGCTTGCGAAGATTGCCAATAAAATTGCGAAGAAGCAAAACGGAGTTTTCATCATAGATTCTGAACGTTCCCGAGATTGGGCGTTAAGGAACACCCCCATTGAAGATGTTTGGGGAATTGGTCGGCAGTATTCAAGGATGCTTATGAAATCAGGGATAAATACTGCCTATGATTTCTCACAGCTTGATTCAAATTGGGTTCGTGGTAAAATGAGTATGGTAGGACAAAGAACAAGAGATGAACTGCTAGGTCAACCGTGTATTGCCCTCGATACTATTATCAAAGCAAAAAAAAACATTGCCACAACAAGGGCATTTGGCAAGAAACTATCTGATATTAACATCATCGCCGAAGCGGTTGCATCCCATGCTGTCCGTTGCGCTGAGAAGCTCCGCAAGCAGAAATCAGTGGCAAGTCTATTAACTATTTTCATTCACTCCGACCCTTTCTCCGAGAATGAAAAGTATATCTATAAAAGTCTTACTATCACCCTTTCAAAAGCGAGTAATACCAATCATGAGTTAGTTAAAGCTGCGCTAACAGGGTTGAAACGAATTTATCAACCCAATATTCTTTATAAGAAAACAGGGATTATAGTCAGTGAAATATCCTCTGAAAGCTATGTTCAGGGGAATCTCTTTGAGGAGAATAGTAACGCTCACCTAAAGGAGATTTCCAAAATTACAGATATTCTTAATGCTCGTTACGGCAAGGATAAAGTTAAATTAGCAGTACAAGGCAATAGTAAGGACTGGAAACTTCGACAGGAGAAACTTTCTCCACGCTATACCACCCGATGGGACGAACTACTAAAAGTTAAAACCTGATATATTATGTGTTTTTACTATGCCATAACAAAGAAGGGTATAAATGCCTTGGTAAAGGGTAAGATAATTCGAAATGACCAGCTAAGCCTTTTCGATGAAAAGTATATTGTAAATGGCTTTGACCATCCATTTATGCCCGTAATAACCGATGAGAGCCCCGAAAGCATAAACTTTTTAAAATGGGGCTTCCTGCCAAGTACTATTGATTCAGTAGAGCAAGCGAATGATTTCCTAGGTAAATACAACACATTAAACGCAAAATCGGAGGAGGTTAATAGTAGCCATCTATACGAGGAATCCTTTTACAACCGCCGTTGCCTAGTCCTTTGCTCAGGATTCTTCGAGTGGCGAAAGGTTAAAAAGGAAAAAGTTCCTTATTATATTTCTCTAAAAGATGATGAAATGTTCGTATTTGCAGGGATTTGGAACGAAACGACTGATGGGAGAGGGCATAAAACAAGAACTTTTTCAGTGTTAACCATCGAAGCGAATGAGCTGATGGCAAAGGTTCATAATACAAAAATTCGAATGCCTTTAATTCTTTCCCCTGATGATGCTCAAAAATGGTTGCAGAAAGGGTTAGATAAGGAAACGCTAAATTCTCTCTTAAAACCAATTCCATCCGAAAAGTTAAAAGCGCATACGATTAAAAAATTTCTTCCTGCCCAAGCGAAGAACCTAAATACATCGGATATAATTGCATATTATAGCTATCCCGAAATATTTGGTTTAATGAGCGAACAGGAAACCATGCTATAATAATTCAAATAAAAGAAGGTTTTAATAACGAGGAACAATAAACCTGCTTCATCTGAGCGTTACTTACGAAATCAAGGGAGTTAAACTTTCAAACAGAACAAATATGCAAACCGTAATATATGGATTCGAAATTTACCGAAAATAAAACCTTTGAAAAGAAAGATTTCACGAAAATCATTCTCCCGAAAGGCGAGTATGATAGCTGTGTTTTTATCGATTGTAACTTTTACGACACCAATTTAGCCAGCTACACCTTCAACGAGTGCGAGTTTAGGGGCTGTGATTTAAGCCTCTCCAAGTTAAACGGTACAATACTCAACGATGTCAGATTTAAAGACTGTAAGCTCCTAGGATTACATTTTAAGGATTGTAACGATTTTGTGCTATCGGTTAGCTATGATGGTTGTAACCTAAAACTTTCGACCTTTTATAAGCTAAAGCTTAGGAAGACAAACTTTAAGAGCTGTAACCTTCAGGATGTTGATTTTTCTGACACCGACCTTACGGGCTCTACATTTGACGTTTGCGACCTGCAACGGGCAATATTCTCCAATACCAATCTCGAGAAAGTTGATTTTCGCTCATCAATCGGCTATACCCTCGATCCCGAGAAGAATCGAATTCGAAAAGCCAAATTCTCAAGAAGCGAAGTTGTCGGGCTGCTTAGCAAGTACGATATCGAAATTGAGTAGGTTGGTTTATCTGCAAGTTGGAGGTAAGGTAACCTTTACAACGGTGCCGAATATTTCCTAAACAACGAAACGAAGAAGAAAGATAAACCCCACGCATAACTGATTCGCCAGAGCCGAACACAGTCCGGAAACTGCTGGACAGTTCACGAGCCCAGTTGGTTTTGTTGTACCCTTAATTAACCAAAGGCATCCGTTGGCCATACGCCCATCGAAGAACATGGAGAGCATAAGGGATATCCATGGGTATAAAAGCAGCAGGTTTACCGGTTATACCCCATGCCGTGGGTGTTAATAACAAAAAGATACTGAATCCCTTGGATATTATCCAGCAGAATCATAATTTTAACCTGAAAGTTTGAAATGGATACAGCTATAACAGAAATAAACGCAATAGGGAAGTATTGAGCTGCGTTTATACAAATAGCTGCGTTTATACAAATGTTGTGCGTCATGCTATTGCAGCCTACTAACAATGCACTAACAAATTAGAAATTAATAATATGAAAAAAAAATATTTATTGCTTCTTAGTTTGATTTTGGTTTCATTTCATTTAATGGGGCAATCGTATTATTCTAATGATTCCCTAAAGTTTTTTGATGAAAGATTAATACCTACAATAATAGAATTACCTGTAACTGACATAACCTCTCACTCAGCTACTATAAACTGGATAATAAATCCAAATGGATTTGCTACAACTACAGGTGTTGAGACTCCCTCAAGTGGCCCTTTTTACCTTAAACCTTTAGGAAATGATACAACAAATGTTATTGTTACCTATACACTTAATGGACTTGAACCAAATACAATTTATAACTTCCTTATCATTGCTGGAAATATGCACGGATTTTCTACCCTACCACCAACCATAGATAATGTTAGAAGAACTTGGCTATCTTTTACTACATTAGATAAATCAAATATTGTTTCAACAGATAACTTAATTAAATCAAAAAACGATTCTCTAAAAGTTATTAGTTCTAATTCAATACAACAAAGAACGGGTCCAACAGAAAATCAAATTAAGATTTACGAAAAAAATAAAACAAAACTTAAGCAAAATATAGAAACTTTAAATCATAATATTAATTTGTTGAACTCTGATTTAAATTACTCAAAGATTGATTTATCAAAAATTAATGAGGCAAAAATATATTTTGAAGATATTGACAAAAAAGTTACAAGTTCAAGTCAGCAGGAATTCAAGTCGATTAATTATCTGACTGAAGATTTAACAAGCGCAATAAAGATATTGATGGAAAAAAGGAAATTTAAAAAAGATACATTATTTTATAGAAAATATGAATATTTAATTATCAATATTGAGGAGCTACATGAATATTTACTGAACGATAAACAAAGTTATATACCTAATGTGGTAAATGATAATAAAATCCTTCTTTGTTGTACTGGCAAATCTTTCATTAATTTTATGAATATTAAAGAAATACAAACTTTAAATATTGTTGGAGATTGTAATTTTGGAGATGGTGTTAAAGTTAAAATATTTGCTGTTCAACTTGATTCATTAGGAAACATGATACCAAGACATAATCTCACTGTTAACTATAAATATGCTTTAGAGATAGTCCGTAGACATCCCCCAAATAGATTCGCAAAAAAAACTTCTCCTTCTTGTGAAAAGGTTATACCCGGTAAATATGTTTTTTGGCTGACCAATAGTTTTATTAAAAACAAAAAACCGATATCTGAAATTATAGAAGTTGATTTGACAAGAAAAGGAAAGAAACTCAATGAAAATGAAATCAAATCCGTCGAAATAGCTGTAACAAATAAATAGGCTTATATGAGAAATAATCTTTTTTTTAAATTAAACTTTTTGACTATTTCCACAATTCTTTTTTCGACTATTCTTGAAGTTGGTGGTTCATGGCTGCTAGAAGTTTTATATCATGATTTTTTACGATACTTAGCAGCACAAATTTTTCTTGGAATTTTAGTTTATTATTTATTTAGTATTTTTAGAACTAAACTTAAAAAGAAAATTTGGGAATATACATCAGGTTTATTTCTTTTCTTAAGTGTTGTTATTTTTGTAATCATTATGGTTTTCTTTAATAATCATTTCAGCAAAACGGAAGATGGTTTTGGCTATTTAAAAGGCAGGGTTTATTCAGAAAATGCTATTATTTATAAGGCACAAACGAATGAAACCGACGACCAATTAGTTGAATCGGTTAGTAATAATGTCAATTTGATTTGGGCAGATTCAGATAATATCAAAACCGTATTTTTCACAAAACTAATGATTTTAAATGTTTTATTGGTTCTATCTTGGTGTAGTTATTTACAACTTAGAAAATTTGATAGAAAAACTACTAAAAGCTCCAAAGAATAATTAGTCAACCAAATATAAATTTACATAATATTATCAAAAGCACGAACGCACAACAGCTGCTAAAAACCATTGGGGCAGATGGATAGATAAGTTTTATTTTAGTATATTGCATTTATTTTAACGTGGGACAAGAATGCTGCCTCGAACTCCCCAACGTTTTTTAGCAGCAAACGTTATGCCCAACGGTAGATGAAAATCCGAAATGATTAAAGCTCATCGGCAGACCGTCCTTCGAATCGACCGTGAGATTCGTTGATAAGCTTGACCCGATTGAAAACATAGATTGATGAGAAGAATAGCGAGCGGACGGACTTTCGATGACCTTGACGCAATTTTTCCCCGACGCTCATCCACCGAGGACAGACGTTCCCCTCCCGGAGAGCCACCTAGACATTGAAAGAGAAAAGCGGATAAAATCTTGCTCCTAGACGGGTTGAAAGCAGAACGTACAGAATCCACCGCACCGACAGGAAACCTGATGAACCGTTTGAAAACCTTAAAAACCAAACGGACAGAAACCCCGAAAACCGCACAGAAAAAATTGCTAACGGGCGAACCCGCAACCGTCGAAAAATTTTGGTTTCTAGAAAAGCGTTTCGAACTTGAATGTTTATGAAACCGAGAGAAACATTTCCCGACCCGAGAAGAGACATTCTCCGCAGAAAACCGCTGGGCATAACAGCCGCTAAACGCAATCAGGGCAGATTTGCGAATACGAAAGTATTTCCTACCTTAGCATTGCTGTTAACGAGGGACAATGAAACGGTTTCAAACTCCCTGCCTGCGCTTAGCGGCAAACCGTTAGGCGTTATGCTACGAGACTCGACACTATACAACATTCAGACAAAATAAATGAATAGACCTTATACACCATTTGACATAATTTGGGCGAAAAATGTAACTAATTCTGACACAGGACAAGCCTATATGGACTTGACAAGTGAAGAGTTTACTTTGCATTTTCCGACACATCATAAAGGAAATGTTTTAAGTCCTAAAATCGGAGAAATTATTGCTATCCATCAAAACATAAATGGGCAAAAAGTTTTTACTCATTTAGTTTCGCCAGTTGACATTGTTAGACTTGAAGAAAATAGAGAGAACTTTAAATATGGTAGAAAAGTAAAATTAATAGCAAAGACTGAAGTATTGAATGCAATTCCTGTTTCTTCTACATTGTGGGACAACGTAAATTTCCAAGGGATTAGTCAAGGAAATGCTTGTGAAATTGCTAACATTTCAAACGTAGAAAATTACGATATTTTACTGCAAGACCTTTGGAACAAGTTTATTCCGTATTTCAGAACAGACTTTAAAACAGCGCCAACTTTTACTGAAAGTATTGAAGCTGAAATTGACAACACAGACTCTTCAATTTCTGTAACGGAAGGAAAGTTGAGATTAGTGACGCATTATGCACGTGAACGAGACAGAAATATCATTAGAGCAAAAAAACAACAAGCAATACAAAAGCAAAGTTTGGAATGTGAGATTTGTGAATTCTCATTTATTTACAAGTTCGGAGTTGAATTTATTGAATGTCATCACAAAACTCCAATTTCACAATCGGGTGTAACAGAGACAACTTTGGACGATTTAAGTTTAGTATGTGCAAACTGCCATAGAATGTTACATAAACAATTTGACGGAAAATTTTTAACGATGGACGAATTAAAAGAAAAAATAAGCACAAACGCCTAACACATGGTATAGTGCATGCGGGTTTCAGTGGTTTGCGAAGGTTCGTGGCTCGTAAAAAAGTCAGTTGTAACTTGATAGTTTATCGCTTCGTAATCCCGCACGACACCATACCATCAACGTTACAGGCTATACAATTGAAGAAATGAAGACCTTACTGAAAATCATCTTTCTATTTTTTATCACCATTGATGTTTATGGTACACCTCAGATATTCGATAGATTGATAATAAA
>Ga0209287_10000339_pt1 | contig 29592 bp, 36 predicted proteins | sample PPLLak3cmMay2015_2_FD_187255 | JGI IMG/M metagenome (GOLD analysis project Ga0209287, IMG submission 187255) | Freshwater sediment microbial communities from Prairie Pothole Lake near Jamestown, North Dakota, USA - PPLs Lake P8 Core (1) Depth... | ecosystem: Environmental > Aquatic > Freshwater... | reverse complement strand
CCATAAGGAGAACCGTTTTCAGATGGGAAAACAGAAAAACAGGATCCAGCAGCATTCCGATCGATACAAAAAAAAGCAGGCCGAAAATATCGCGCAGGGGAATAATATCGCTTAGCGCCTGATGGCTGTAGTCTGATTCGCTTAAAATCATGCCTGCTACAAAAGCTCCGAAGGCGAACGATAGGCCGAACAGGTATGTGGCATAACCGACTCCAAGTCCTGCTGCTGTTACCGTCAATAAAAACAGCTCCCTGGAATTCCAACCGGCGATATAGGCCATCATGCGTGGAATAATTCTTATTCCCAGAAAAACCATCGCGGCAAGAAAGCAGGCAGCTTTAAACGCCGCCCAGCCCAGAAGAGACAATCCTGCTTCCGGGTTGCTTAACTGGGGAAGAATAATCATAAGCGGGATTACGGCGAGATCCTGAACGATCAGCATGCCGATCATGACCCGGCTGGAAAGAGTTCCCATCAGACCACGGTTCATCATTGTTTTTAAAATGACCATCGTGCTGGAAACGGAAATCAAAGCCCCGATCCAGATCGACTCAGTCTTCCCGAATCCGAGCCATTGTCCGACAGCAAACCCGTAGGCGACGGTAAGGAGCATTTGAACTGGTGTGCCGATTAGAGCTATATTTCGCACCGGCTGGAGATCTTTGAATGAAAATTCAAGGCCGAGGGCAAAAAGCAGGAGAGCTACCCCGATCTCGGCCAGCAGTTCAATGTTGTGGATTTCCGTAACGGTTATGCCGCCGGTATGCGGACCGACCATTACACCCGCCAGAATATAACCCAGAATAAGCGGTTGCTTCAGACGCTGGGCAATCAAGCCTCCAAGCAGGGCGGCAACTATGATAATGGCAATGTCGGACGCAATTCCCATAAGTCAAACTGCAGCGTATTATTTAACTTTGCTTGTTGAAATTTTCAAGAGAGTATACAGCGGGCAGAAACCAATTAGGCTGGTAACTGCGAAGATCAATGCTATTGCCATTAGAATAAGACCAACAACACCGGGGATCATTTTTGTCAGATAAAGGAAAATGATAATAACGGCCAGCCCCAGTCTTATTGTTTTATCGGTGTCACCCACATTATTTTTCATCAGTTAACTCCGTTTCCTGAGTGATGTGCTTTTTCTCCCGATTGATAGATAGAGTTTGAAGGTTCAGCGGTTTTAAGATCCGTTTTCCCGTCAAAGAAGTATTGTAAGCACGAACGGGATAACGCAGCCGGTTATGCTCGGCCACATGGGAACCGGAATGCCGTTTGCTGATATTTCTATTTGAAATATCAGCCGCAACAGGTGTCCCGCGGAAATGAGCATTAAAAGTATTTCCGTGATTGCTGTAGCCGGTTTCATCTGTATTCCCTCCAGCTTTTTAATAACTTCATAAAAGTCGAAAACCGGGTTTTAAAAGTCCATCAACTTTTAATTCATCTGCATTGCAGATTCGATTTCTTTGATTACTTTCAAAATATCCTGTTTTTCTTCATCAGAAACAAGATTTCCGTAAAGACGCATTCTAAGTGCGAGGAGAGTCATTTCCTGTCTGTAATCGAGGCAGGTATATTTTTGTTTGTTTTCGTCAGCCATAATTGATGGTATCGTAAAAAAAACATTTATTCACTACGAAGAGCACGAATCAGCTTATGCGGGAATGATGGGGAAATGTATAATATTAAGGTTCAGACGCGGCCCAGCTTTTTCATCGATTCCCTGAAGACCCTGTAAAAATATTCGTGATCGGTAACTCCTCGGCTGAATATTTTTCCGAAGTCTTCTATGTTCCTGGTATTTATTATAATGTTGACGCTTTTTTGAAAAGCAGTCATGTTGTCCATGGTGCGGAACCTTTCGCTTAGCAGCGTCACAAATATGTTGCGGCGTGTAGACATTTGCATTCGTTCAAGATTCATCATGACAGGGTTTGCGTCCGGATTGGGATTGTCGAATTTCTCATTCAGCACAATAACGTCATAATTATGATAGCGCATCTTTTTTAAAACATCCCTTCCATTTTTGGCCTCAGTAATGTTGTATTCCATGAGATGGAGGGCTTCAAGAACTCGTTTTTTAAATTCAGGGTCGGATTCGCAGACAAGGGCTGTTTTGCCTTCTTCTTCGACGAAATCAAAAGGTTTATCCGAGGCATCGTACGAATCAGAGGGAAGAGCTTCATCGAAGGAAAATTCCGCTTTCATGGCAGGATCAGCCGGATGTCCCTGTTCTTTAGGAGCCTGTTCCTCGGCTTTTTGCGGGTTGTTTATTGATATCCTGTTTTTGCATTTCGGGCACGGAATAGATTCCAGTCCCGCCGGAATTTTTTCATCCGGGACCCTGAACTTGCTGTTGCATTTATCGCAGGTGATTTCCATAATGCTGTAATCTTACCTCCCTAAGCCGTAGTTCAGAAATAACCGTAATATCGAGATTTTTGCATAGCCCCCGTCATACTTCCCTAACGCTTTTTTGCATCTTTCCCTTCTTTTCCATAACCGCGGTCTATTTCAAGCTTGTCAATATCGGTTGTCTTTTCTCCTCTTGAACTCTTGACCGAATCGATTCCACGTCCGACGATACCTTTGTGTGAAGCGTAGGAAAGCGCAGTTTCCTCAGAGATGAGCCCTTTGCCGAAAAGGTCTACAAAAAAATCGTCAAACGTAGTCATTCCGAAGGCCTTTCCTGCCTGCATGACATCGTAATATGTTTTTCCTTCGGATTCACCGTTTAAAATAATATCTTTGACTCGCAAGCTTGTTCTGAGAATTTCAAATGAAGCAACACGCCCGCCCCCCACTTTGGGAAGCAGCCTCTGGCAAACTATCCAGCGGACGGTATCGGCTAAACGTATTCTTACCTGGTTTTCTTCTTCGGTGTTGAACATGCCGAGTATGCGGTTTATTGTCTGGCCTGCATCAACTGTGTGAAGAGTCGTAACTACCAGATGCCCTGTTTCAGCGGCGTTCAATCCTATTTCAACCGTTTCACGGTCTCGCATCTCACCGACGAGAATGACCTTGGGGGCCTGCCTCAATGCAGCCCTCAATCCGTTTGCAAATGTGTCGAAATCAATTCCTAGCTCACGCTGGTTGAATGTCGATTTTTTATGGGGATGCTGGTATTCAACCGGATCTTCAAGTGTTACGACGTGAACAGACTCGGATTCATTTATTTCATCTAAAACGGCGGCAAGAGAGGTTGATTTGCCCGAACCGGTCGCTCCTGTAACAAAAATGATGCCGTTTTTTTCCTTGGAGATTTTATGAAAAATTTCAGGAAGATTCATACCTGTTACGGTCGGAACTTTCGATTCGAGTTTTCTTAAAACTATCGAATAGCTTCCGGACTGAGAAAATACATTTACCCTGAAACGAGCTTTGCCCGGAAGACTGTAAGACAGGTCGCATGATCCCTCTCTTAACAATGTTTCAGTCAGGCGGCGTTCCTGGTTTACGAGGTTTAATGCAAATATTTCAGTCTGAAAAGGCGTTAAAGATTCAAATTTAGGGTTCATCTCGATGCTGACAAGTTGTCCCGAGCTTTCAACCTGCATCGGTTTTCCGACAGTAAGGTTAAGATCGGAGACATCTTTGTGAGCATCGAGCATCCTTGTCAGAATATGATCTATTTCTTGTTTTCTCATTGCTTCACCCTGCTGTTGTCAAGCCGTTGTTTAAAAATAACCATAACCCGATAAACGGGACTTTTTCAGTACTCCCTTAAGGGGTGTAAGTAAATTTACCAAATTATTTCTTGTTGCTCTTTTCAGTACCCCCTTGAGGGGTAGAAAACCGCAGGAAATAATTTCTAACTTACCAACATTTAAATGCTGTGACCGTCATAAGGATCCGTAGCAAAATGATCATAAATTTAATGGTTATTTCGTAACGGTTCCTATGCGTCTGTAAAATCTGCAGGCGGATTCTTCAAAAGCGGCCTGAACTTGGCTTTATCGTTTGCCTTCGTATATGCCTCATCGGAGGAAATCCATCCCTTGTTGTATAAATCCATTATTGCGTCATCTAAAAGCTGCATGCCGTATTTTTTGCCTGTCTGAATCATGGAGCTTAACTGGTGAGTTTTTGATTCCCTTATGAGATTGCGAACGGCCGGTGTTCCGATCATGATTTCAAGAGCCGGGCAGCGCCCCTTTTTATCAATTCTTTTGAAAAGAACCTGTGCGATTATAGCCCTTACTCCGTCTGATAAAGTTGAGCGGATCTGAGACTGCTCACTTGCAGGAAAAACCTCGATAATACGGTCAACGGTTTTTGCCGCGCTTGAAGTATGGAGGGTGCCAAAAACAAGGTGGCCGGTAGAAGCTGCTTCAATAGCAAGCGATATGGTTTCAAGGTCACGCATTTCACCCACAAGAATGATATCCGGATCTTCACGGAGAGCTCCGCGCAGGGCCGCGCTGAAGGTTTTAGTATGGACTCCGACTTCCCTGTGGTTTACAATACATCCCTGGCTCTGGTGAACGAATTCAATGGGGTCTTCAACAGTTATAATATGATCTTTTCTCTGCTTGTTTGCTACGTCGATAATTGCGGCAAGAGTGGTAGATTTTCCGCTGCCGGTCGGCCCGGTAATGAGAACAAGACCTCTTGGAAGGAGAGCAAGCTTCGACATTACAGGAGGAAGTCCGAGCTGCTCTGCAGTAAGAACTGTGCTTGGAATTTCCCTGAAAACTGCAGCGACACCGTATTTCTGCATGAAAAAATTTGCGCGATATCGCGCAAGTCCTGGTATTTCATAACCGAAATCAATATCTCCTGTCTCTTCAAATTTCTTTACCTTATCTTCGGGAGCTATTTCATAGATCATGCTTCTTAATGTATCAGTATCAAGAACCTTGTATTTTATTCGTTCAATGTCACCTCTTATTCTCAGCGCAGGAGGCTGTCCTGCAACAAGATGCAGGTCCGAAGCGCCCTGCTCATTCATAAGTTTGAAAAAAGCGTCGATTTTTGCCATTGGTAAACTCCTGCCCGCATTGGTTTCCGGTCTCTTTCTTTGACCGGGAATTGTGAAAGGAATCAGTATCTTCGTCTTGTCTGAAACCTTAAAACAGTAAGTTTTTGAAGCTCCCAGCTCACCGCAAGTCAGCCGCTACGGACATTGCGGCGGGAAACGCGCTTGCTGTTTCGGTTAAAAGGCCTCATTAAATAAGAACGTACTAAACAGAGTGCACAAGCAATTTAATCTTTAAATCATCTTCGTCCATTGCCTTCTGCTCCTCTCTGCCCATTTCCAGCAGCTTGGAGTGAGCTTCGATTATGGAAGCAATACGGACTTCCATTTGAATACGCTGGCGCTTGAGCTCTGAAATATCTTCCTGTAACTGAAAAAGCCTGCTGTTTGCCCTGCTTAATATCTTTTCGGATTTTACTTCAGCATCTGCAATAATTACCTCAGCCGATTTCTGCGCATTATCTTGCATCTGCTCCATAACACTCTGGGAATTTAAAAGAGCCAGCTTGAAAGTTTCTTCCCTGTTAAGGTGTTCTTCTATATCCTGTTTCAGCTTGTCTGTTTCGTTTTTTAGTTTCTCGTTTTCATTTATCAGTAATTGAAAGGAGTCTGCAATATCTCCGAGGAACCCGTCGACTTCTCTGACATCGAATCCTCTGAAACATATTTTAAATTTACGCTGAATAATGTCAAGAGGCGTCATATTCATATATCCTCCTTAACAGATAAAATAAAATCATGAAAGTGTGAATGCAAGCTTAGCAAGGCTGCCGACCAGAAATTTTTCAAGAAAGACTATCCCGAGAATAACGATAATAGGTGAAACATCTATGCCTCCCAGAAATGGAACTCTTGAGCGAATGGGATACAGAACAGGTTCGGTTATATTGTGAATAAACCTGACTATTTGATTATACGGATCCGGGTTTACCCATGACAAAATAGCGCGCGCAATAATTACCCACATGTAAAAATTCAAAACATAATGAATTACAGTGGCTAAAGCATCCAGAAAATTTCCCAGAATGAACATTAGGAATATAACCTCTCATATAACATGCGTAATATAAAGATAATTTCTGTTTCTCAATTTAAATAATTCTGGTATAACTAATTATATTTTCAAAGAATAGTCAAGAGATTTCGTTAAAATTCATTGAGATGCGCAAATTTGATGGTATCGTAAAAAGTTGAAATCTGTTAGCAAATTACTTTTTACGAGTTCATCAAATTTAACGGATGACAATAGATGCAGAGATCTGGAGGTAAAATGGCAAAGCTCAGCAGGAAAACCGGTTTTATCGGCGCCGGAAACATGGCGGAAGCGTTTATCGGCGCCGTTACACGTGCCGGAATCATTCCTTCGACGATGATATATGCAAGCGATGTGAACTCAGAGAGGCTAAGCCTGTTAAAAAAAACATATGGTATCTCGGTTACAGACGATAATTTTAAGGTTTTTTCAATGTGTGATATAGTGATTCTTGCAGTAAAACCCCAGCAGATGCCCGATGTTTTATCTCAGATTACAAGCCACAATGAATACCGCATAGAACGCAGAAAAATAATAATCTCCATAGCAGCAGGAGTTGCCCTGGGAAAACTTGAAAGTTTCCTGTATGCTCCTCTTGAAAGAGAGGAGAGCGGGAATCTTCCGCTTATAAGGATTATGCCGAACACGCCGGCCCTTGTCCTTGCGGGTATGTCCGGGATGTCACCGAACAGGAATGCTGTACCGGATGATATCAATACCGCAAGAACCATTATGGAAGCGATGGGAAAAGTGATTGAATTTAAGGAGGAATCTCTTGACGCCGTAACCGCGCTTTCAGGTACGGGACCTGCCTATGTTTTTTATCTTGTCGAATCTATGATTCAGGGAGGCATAAATTTGGGGCTTGATCCTTATGACGCCGCGATACTTACTGTCACAACTTTGAAAGGATCTGCCGCGATGATTGAAGAGATAGGTGAATCTCCGGAGTTATTGCGCAGGCGTGTAACTTCTCCCGGAGGGACAACAGAGGAAGCATTCAAAGTGCTGGAAAAAAAGAGAGTAAAGGAAACGATAATTGAAGCTATAGCAGCAGCAGCAAGGCGCTCGAAAGAGCTAGGCCGGTAAATAGCATGTTTACCGATACAATATCATATTCGGCCGCCTTTATTGCAGGACTAGTCTCTTTTTTTTCCCCCTGTATATTTCCGCTTATTCCCGGGTATTTTACATTCATTACCGGGTTTTCTCTGGATCAGCTGACAGGTGAATATGAAGCCCGTATAAGAAAAAAAGTGTTTTTATCAACCGCCTCTTATGTTATGGGCTTTTCGGCGGTTTTCATCCTTATGGGTGCATCAGCTTCATTTCTCGGCGGGATTGTTTTTGCATACCGGGAAATAATAAGAGTGGCCGGCGGGCTGATTGTAATTATTCTCGGAATTCATTTAACCGGCATAATACGCATAAGGAGTCTGGAATTTGAAAAGAGAGTTCAGATTAGAAACAAACCTTTGAATTATATAGGAGCATTTCTAGTCGGAACGGCTTTCGGGGCGGGTTGGAGTCCGTGCATCGGGCCGTTGCTGGGCTCCATTCTGATATATGCCGGGAGCCGGGAGTCAGTTTACGAAGGTATTTTCCTTCTTGCATTATATTCGGCCGGGCTTGCCGTTCCGTTTATAACGATATCGGTTTTCATAAATTTTCTCGTGAAATTTATTAAAAAAGCGGCTTTTGCAATGAAATATATTAATGCTGCTGCTGGTTATTGTCGGGCTGTTGCTTGTCACAAAAAGGCCATAGTTTCCACCCGGAAATGGCCCTTTTGTGCGATCTAAAGTGTCAATCAGCGGGATTTCTTGTGCGACATACTATGCGTATGTCTTAAGCGCAATATCCTGATTTCCTTGAGCTTGCCCAAAATTACCAATTTCCGAAATGGACATTAATTATTCCTGTGGTCAGGGGAGAAAGCAAGTAAAATGAAAATAATAAAATCAGCAAGCCTTGTTACTCTGGCTTTTTTTTGTACATCCTTGTGGGTGTCTAAATATGCCTTTTCCTCTGATAATATAAAGTGGCACTCATATATCGAAGGAATGGAATCAGGGAAAAAGAATAAGAAAAAGGTGTTTCTATATTTTTATTCCAATTCGTGCGGATATTGCGAGGATATGGAAAAGGTAACATTTAAGGACGTATCTGTGATTGAGTATCTCGATAAAAATTTTATTTCCGTAAAGGTGAATGCGGACAGGGAAAAGAATGCTGTTTCCAGCTATAATATCAGAGGGCTCCCCAGCAACTGGTTCATAGGGGAAAAAGGAGAATCAATAAGCAATCTTCCCGGCTATGTTCCTCCGGGCATGCTCCACGTTATACTGAAGTATATTCATACTGACAGCTATAAAAGCATGTCTTTTAAAAGTTACATAAATAATCAAATATCTTCAGGGAAAAAACTTTTAAAATAAAGATTCGAGGGTTCAATGGTTCAAGGATTCGAGTGAAAAACCCGCCTGAATCCTTTTCTTCAATTAATCGGGAGAAGAACCGTAAATCAGAAAGCGGTTATTTCAATGGCAACGGATTTTTCGTTTATTAAAAATGTTATCATAAATGCCTGCCGTCCCGGTGTTCCGTCCGGGTTGAGTTATGATCAGACATGCGTATTCATGCTTCTCTTTGACAAAGACGGAGAGCTAAACGTTCTCGCGGTTCAGAAAACTGATAATGAAGGATATCCATGGCGAAACCAGATTGCTTTCCCGGGAGGGCATATAGACAAGGAAGATATAAGTCCTCTGGAAGCCGCATACCGAGAACTCGAAGAAGAAGTCAATATCAGGAGAGAGCATGTTGAACTGATAGGCTCGCTTGGGCATTTTCAGACCATAAACAGCAAGGATATCAGAGTCTTTACCGGCATATGGCGGAAAAGAGGCGCCGTCAGATTTGAGCAGGCAGAAATTTCGAGAGTGCTTGAGATACCCTTGAAGAATCTTGTAAAGATACATGTTGACTCAAAATTCCACGGGCGCATTCCGGATGTGATGGAACTTTTATACCCGCTTGAGGATGTAGTTATCTGGGGTGTAACTGCAAGGATACTGCATCATTTTATTGAACTTATACTGCCGTTTTATAAACCGATTGCGCAATGATTTGCAGTCATTCCGTGAGACTATTCTTTATCCATCCAGAAACTATATTTGGACACATATGTGTTTCCAATTCGTAAATCGGCAATTTTGGGCAAGCTCAATGAAATCAATGGATTATGCGGAGGCATACATATAGTATGGCGCACAAGAAATACCGAAGATTGACACCGGGATAGCTCAAAAGGGCCATTTCCGGATGGATACTATTTTAATATACGTTCACGGTAATGCTTTAAGAGACGGACTGACGTTGAGATTAAGACCGCAAGGCTTAATGTTGAAAGAAGGACAGGTACCCAGGTGTAACATGCATATTGCGCATCTTCACGAGCGGCGGACATGCCTGCGATTCCGAATAGAAGTATAAGCAGCATTACAATAAAGATTATTACGCAGGCTTTCTCGGAATCATAGAAAGGATAAATAGCCTTTCTGAACATTGGTTTTGGTTGGATAGTCATAATAAAATAGTATGGTTGATTGTTCCGTAATCCGTCTACGGCGAAAACTTTTTCAATTTTAATAATAATTGCTTATATGACATGATAAATCAAGATGAAATAAAATATGATGATTTCATGATAATTCTGTGCAGAAGGGGATTGTTCTGCATGCTTTTCGTGCTGTTAATTATGTGCGGGTGCTCTTTGTCTCAGAAAAAACTGAAGGTAAAAGATTTAAACATGCAGTTTGAGGAAGGGACCATCGTTTCCGCCAAAAAAGGCGGACCTGTATCTTTTGATGAGCTTATAGCCGATGTTAAAAATTCACGTATGATTTATATCGGAGAGATACACACCTCAAAAGCCCATCATGATATTCAGCTTAAAATAATACGGGAGTTGTACAGTAAAAATCCGGGTCTTAAAGTCGGGATGGAGATGTTTGACCGTACATACCAGCCTCTCCTCGATAAATGGTCCGCAGGAAGCCTGGACAAAAAATCATTTATAAATAAGGCTCATTGGTATGCAAACTGGAAATATGATTTTGAACTCTACAATGATATACTTGAATTTATAAAGGAAAACAGGATAAGGCTGGTCGGTCTGAATATTCCTTTCCATATCCCTGCAAAGATTTCAACCGGTGGCATTGAGAGTTTATCGGATGATGAAAAAAAACATCTTCCTTATAATATAAACATGACCGATTCGGCTCACAGAGAATATGTCGATAATATATTCCGGCACCACAAATTAAAAGGCAGGGATGATTTTGAAAATTTTTACACGGCGCAGTGTGTCTGGGATGATATAATGGCTGAAACCGCAAACAGCAATCTGAACGACGGCGTAATGGCGGTTATTGCCGGAAACGGCCATTTATTTAGATACGGGGTACCCGGAAGAGCATTTGCCCGTAACGGTCTTCCATACAGGATTATTTTTCTTGCACCTGCGGGAACTGTTGCCGGAATGAGTCATGTTGATTATATCTGGGTTACGCCTTGAGACAGAGGAGAGAATTTATCCTGTGAAAAAAACTGATGTCATATGCCCTTCGTGCGGGAAAGAACTTTATTTAAGAAAAACATGAAGAAGTGTAAAAATGCGCTGCATGGAGTGCGGCGCCGATTATCATATCGAAAGCCTGGCCGATTCAATGAACGATGGCTTTGAAGACGCACTTTCCGATATACGATGTGACAGGTTTTAATAAAGATGATATTAAACAACCTTTTTCCGGTCTTTGCCATGATGGTTACAGGTGCGGCGCTTAAGCATTATAATCTGACCGGTGATCTTTTTCTCAAAACTTCCGACCGGCTTGTCTATTTCCTTTTCTTTCCGGCGCTTCTTTTCTGGAAAATCGGCCAGGCATCTGGACCGGGTTCCGTTGATCTGGTTTTCTGTATAGCGACCATATGCCCGGTTATCGTTGTTTACATATTAAGTCTTCTTTACATAGCCATTTTCAAGGTTCCGAGGTTTAAAGCCGGAACCTTTTCCCAGAGCTGTTGCAGGTTCAACTCATACATAGGCATAGCCATAGTTCTGGGCGTACTCGGGGAAGAAGGAGTCAGGCATTACGGCATCCTTATCGGTTTTGTGATTCCTGTCATAAATATCCTTTCGGTTTCAACCTTAATATGGTTTTCAGGAGAAAGTTACGATTTTAGAGAAAGGTGCCGTATTACCGCAGGCGCATTGGTTTCAAATCCTCTGATAGCCGCATGTGTCGCGGGCCTGGTCTATTCTAAATATGTAGGTCATTTCCCGCATTTTCTGGACAACACTTTCAGGCTGGTATCTTCCGCGACCGTTCCTCTTTCTCTGATTTCGATAGGAGGAGCGCTAACCTTCGGAGCCATAAGGGAAGATTTCAATCTCTCTCTTGCCGCCTCAGTTATAAAACTCGCAGTTTTACCCTTAACCGGATATCTTTTTTATAATGCTTTCGGAATTTCCGGGATTCCCTTTGCCACGGGCATGATATTTTTTACGCTGCCGACATCAACCGCCATATATATTCTTTCATCCCAGCTTGGAAGCGATACAAAACTTGCTTCGGGGACTATAATGCTCTCAACCGTTTTGTCTTTTATCTCGCTTTCGGTTGCCCTGCTTTCAGGAGTTAATTGATCAGAGATGAACACAAATTTTAAGCTTATCATAGAATATGACGGTACCGCGTATAACGGATGGCAGAGGCAGAAAAACGGCCGGACGATACAGGGTGAGATAGAAAAAGCTCTTCTTGTCATGACCGGGCGGTCGCTGACTCTTACAGGCGCAGGAAGGACTGATGCCGGAGTGCACGCTCTCGGCCAGGTTGCGAACTTTATCTGCGATACAAGGCTTGAACCTGAAGCTTTTTATAATGGTTTGAACAGTCTTCTTCCCGGAGATATTGTAATTAAAGAATGTGCGCAGGTTCATGAAAAATTTCATTCCCGCTATGATGCAAAACGCAAGATATATAATTACAGGATATTAAACAGGGCAGTTCCAGCTGCCGTGGGAAGGGATTATGGCTGGCATATAAGGAAGCCTCTTCTTCTTGAGGCGATGCAAGCCTCGGCCTCATGTATAGCCGGAACCCATGATTTCAAGGCATTTGAAGGAACCGGGAGCCCCAGAAAAAGTACAGTACGAACCGTTTTCAGGGCGGAAATCCATAAAAACAATGAGGATCTCGTAATTTTTGAAATCGAGGCGGATGGATTCTTAAGGTTCATGGTAAGAAATATTGTCGGCACCCTAGTTTGTGCCGGGCTCGGGAAAATATCATCAGGCGATGTTAAAGAAATACTCGGGTCAAAGGATCGCAGTAAAGCCTGCGCCACGGCTCCTGCGCATGGTCTCTTCCTGATGGAGGTCAAATATTGAGACCTCCGCATAGTGTCCCCCTTTGCCCGATCACCGCTATCCTATAAATACTTCAATGTTAATCCAGCCATGGCTGGATCACCTTCCTCAATCATTCCTTGCTTTTCATGACAATATGTGAAATTTTTCGCAATCGGTTATTTTGAAATCCAGGTCATTTTTGATTTTTTTTTAAGGTTTCGTAATATGGAAGAAAAGGAAAAATTAAGAATATGTCTTTTAAGTTACAGGAGCAATCCTCATTGCGGAGGGCAGGGTGTCTATCTGAAAAACCTTAGCCGCGCATTAAAAGACCTGGGGCATCATGTTGAAGTTGTATCAGGCCCTCCTGATCCGCTGATTGACAGGGATATCCCGGTTCATCACATTCCGTGCCTTGATCTTTATAATGAAAAAGATCCCTTCAGGATACCAACGTTAAAAGAGCTTTCAGACCCTGTAAATCTTTACGAGTGGCTTGGGGTTTCGACAATGGGTTTTCCCGAGCCCTTTACCTTTGGTGTAAGGGCCTGTAAATTCTTGAAAAACAAGTTAAATAATTATGATATAGTGCATGATAACCAGTGCCTTTCGTACGGTATCTGGGCCATAAGCAGGAATATCCCGACAACTGCAACCATTCATCATCCGATTACAATCGACAGGGATATATCAATTTCCACCCTCTCATCATTATGGAAAAAAGCGAAGCAGAAGCGCTGGTTTTCTTTCATAGGAATGCAGAAAAGAGTTGCAAGGGCATTTTCCCATATAATTACGGTATCAAAGTGCGCCGGGAACGATATAAGCAGAGAGTTTGATATACCGCAAAGCAGGTTCAGGATTGTCCCTAACGGTATCAATACGGATATTTTTCATCCGGTTCCCGGAATCGAAAGGGAAAAAGGAAGAATTATAGTTACTAACAGCGCAGATACCCCGCTAAAGGGACTTTTCTATCTGTTCCAGGCTCTTGCCGAGATATCAAAAACCCGGAAGGTAAGACTTTTTGTAGTCGGAACGCCAAAGAAAAACGGCTCTGTGGTAAAACTCATCAGGACACTGGGAATCGGGCACCTGGTTACCTTTACCGGCCGGATAAATGACGACGAGTTTGTCCGGCATTACGCAAGAGCGGCGATGGCGGTAGTCCCTTCAGTTTATGAAGGATTCGGACTTCCCGCGGGAGAGGCTATGGCGTGTGGTGTTCCTGTTATAAGCACCACCGGAGGGGCTCTTCCCGAAGTTGTGGGGGACGCCGGCATACTTGTTCCTCCCGCCAACCATCTGTTGCTGGCGGAAGCGGTTAAATCTGTGATAGACAGCCCCGAATTGGCGGATAAGCTCGGCTGGGAAGGATATAAAAGGGTGCAGGATAATTTCACATGGAAAAGAGCCGCAGAAAAAACGGTTGAAGCATACAGAGAGGTAATTCTTGATTACCGTCGAATTTAAAAGGTTTTCAGTTAAGCCGGGCGCTAAAATACTTGATATCGGATGCGGATCAGGGCGCCATATATGCGAGGCTTTCCGTATCAAGGGTATTACGGTTGTCGGGGCGGATCTGAATTATAATGATATGTTGGAGGCAAGGGGAAAGCTCAATTTCCATGAAAAGGTAGGCGAGCACGGCGGAGGGGTTTGGGCTCTTTCCTCAGCCGATGTAAACAATCTGCCTTTTAAAAACAACTCATTTGATCTTGTAATCTGCTCAGAGGTGCTTGAGCATATACCCGACCATGAAACGGCTGTTTTTGAGATCATGAGGGTACTGAAGCCAGGGAGCAACCTTGTGGTCAGCGTCCCGCGATATATGCCTGAAAAAATATGCTGGGTCCTTTCCGATGAATACCATAATGCAAACAGGGGGCATATCCGCATATATAAAAAAAATGAACTTGTGCGTCTTCTTGAAAATTCAGGGGCGCAACTCTGGGCTTCACACTTTGCACACAGCCTTCATACTCCATACTGGTGGATTAAATGCCTTGTCGGCCCGACAAGATCAGACAGCCGGACAGTAAACCTTTATCATCGGTTTCTTGTCTGGGATCTTATGAAAAAACCAAAGGTTACACGCTTTCTTGACAGGCTGTTGAATCCTTTTTTCGGGAAAAGCATAGTTCTGTATTTGAGGAAAAAAGCTGCATGAGGATTTAATCTGGGGCCGGGCTATCGATATTATCCGGGAAATTCCCAAAACAATTGACTTAACGGCGCGGAAAAAGTATATATGGGGAAAAGGCTAAGGGTTGTTAAAATAAAAAATTGACGGCGTCGTAAAAAGTCCGATTTTGCTTTTTTCCGTCATTCCCGCGGAAGCGGGATAAGTGCGGAAGCGGGATAAGTAGTGAAGCACCCTCGCTATCCAGTCTTTTTAAATATTTCTGGGCTCCCGTTTTTACTGGAGTGACTGGATTTTTGACTTTTTACGGAATCATCAATATTAAACATGGGGCATTTTATAAAAAACTTTGAAAAGGGGAAAGAATATGAACAAAGCTGATTTAGTGACTGAAGTTGCAGGTATTGTAAGTACGGCCAAAGAGGCAAAGGCAGTTGTTGATTGCATATTTGACAGCATGACCGCCGCCTTGAAAAAAGGAGATGAAGTCAAGCTGGCAGGATTCGGCACCTTCAAGGTAAAAGAGAGAAAAGCAAGAACCGGAAGAAATCCCCAGACAGGGGCTGAAATCAAGATCGAAAAAAGAAAGGCGGCAAAATTTTCTGCTGCGAAAGCATTAAAAGACGCCATAGGCTGATTCCTGATCCATTTTCATAAAAATAGGCCTTTGCAGAACTTAAACCGGATGTTTTGCAAAGGTCTTATATTTTTATGAACCCGTAAAAAAGCCGTCATACGTTGTTCAACATGTAATAAAATCCCTTTAAACGCACGAGTTCTTCGTGGGTTCCCGATTCTATCAACCTTCCTTTGTTTACCACGATTATCCTGTCCGCCCTTTGGGCGGTCATAAGGCGGTGGGCAATAATGATTGAAGTTCTGCCTTCCATGAGATTGTTCAATGCAATTTCGATCCGCCTTTCAGTTTCGGAGTCAACATAAGATGTAGCCTCATCAAGCATTATGATTTCAGGGTCGCGGGCGAAAGCTCTTGCTATTGATATAAGTTGGCGCTCCCCGCTTGAAATTGATTTACCCCCTTCAGATAATACGGTATCAAGTCCCTGGGGGAGCCTCTCAATTATCTCCCTGCAGTTTGAAACATCCATGATGTGATCCATATCCTGATCCTTTATGCCGTTCTTTCCCCTCGCAATATTCTCACGCACTGTCCCCGAAAACAAAAAGGAATCCTGCATGACTATTGCCATTTTCGATCTGAGAAAAGAAGGAGGAACCTCTTCTATGCCGGTTCCGTTTATAAGAATCCGTCCTGATGAAGGTTCATAAAATCTTGTCAGGAGATTAAGAAGGGTTGTTTTACCGGTTCCGGTCGGTCCGACGATCGCGATTTTCTCGCCAGCCTTTATCTCAAACGAGATGTTCGAAAGCACTTCTTCCTCCGGAACATAGCCGAATGAAACATTCCTGAATTCCACGCTTTTTATTGTATCAAATTTATGCCGGTCGGTTGATAATACTGAATATCCGGATTCGCCTGCTTTTGAATCGTTTGTATCATTGGTATCAAGAATGATAAATATTCTTTCAGCTGATGACATGGCGTTTTGGAGGATATTGTATTTATCGGCAATATCTCTTATCGGCCTGAAAAACATTTTCATATAGGATATGAAAGCGACCAGCGCGCCAAGAGTTACTTTTTCATCAAGAACGCTTATTCCGCCGTAAAAGATAACTAAAGCGACCGCAACAGAACCCAGAAGTTCTATCAACGGCATAAAGACTGCAAGAACCCTGATCTGTTCCATTCCTGCAATATAGTTTTCATGGTTCAGCTTTTTGAATCTCTCATAATTTTCATCTTCCTTCCCGAAAAGCTGTATTACCTTTATCCCTCCGATGGTTTCAGCTATCCTTGAATTTATTTCAGCAATTTTAATTCTCAGCGTTCTGAAGGCGTCCCTTGCCCGGCCTGAAAAACGGAATGAGGCAAGTATGACAAAAGGAATTACCGTAAATGATGCAAGAGCGAGCTTCCAGTTTATACCTATAAGCACAATCATTATTCCCGCAAGAAGGAATATGTCTTTGAAAACAAAGGCTATGACGGAAGTAAAAAATTCATGCATATTCTGGACATCGCTAGTAACCCTCGTTACGAGCCTCCCTGTCGGATTCCTTGTAAAGAAAGGCACAGGAAGGTCCTGGATATGTTTAAAAAGGCGCATCCTGAGATCATGCATTATCATCTGCCCCGCATATTCAATCAGCATGGTTTCAAAAAAGTTGAGGCAGAAACCGGCTATTACAAGGATAAGGAGAATTGATGCTGCAATTCCGACTCCCTTTAAGTCATTCTTTCTTAATATATAAATATCTTCCTTATCCATTTTCCTGATCTCATCGGCAGGGATAAGCGCATAAGTTTCTTTATCCTTAAATTTGATATTGCGCTTTGAAAGAAGGTTGCGGACATCGGGGTCGCTTAAGCTTGCTCTGTAACTGCCTGCCTTGTTTCCACCCTGTTTCAGGATATCTTCACGCGTAACCTCACGCGGAACTATGTATCTGTCTATTGCAATCTTGGTTATGTACGGGAGTGATAGATCGAGCAGCGTTATGGATACGACAAGAATAACGGACCAGAAAAAAAGCAGTTTGTACGGCTTTCCAAAAATAAAAAGCCTTTTCAGCAGATTCAGGTCGTAATTCCTGCCCGGCTTTTCTTCTTCGTATCCGTAATTAAACCGCATTTATTTCCTCTTCGATTGCCTGCATTCGGAATGTTTTTGCATAATACTTCCCAAGGTTCATAAGCGAAGAATGGTTTCCCTCTTCCGTGATCCTGCTCCTGTCGATCACGATGATATTATCGGCAAAAGAGATCGCCGAAAGCCGGTGTGAGACAATGATAATCGTCTTTTCTTTCATCATTGATCTTATATTCTTTATGATTGCCGCCCCGGTTTCGGAATCCACCTGGCTTACCGGGTCATCAAGAATCAGTACGGGTGACGATGATAGAAGCGATCTTGCAAGAGCGATCCTCTGCTTCTGGCCTCCTGAAAGGATAATTCCTTTTTCGCCCACGATTGTATCAAGGCCGGCCGGAAAATTCTTTATCGTTCCGGAAAGAGAGGCCTTTTCTATCACATCTTCAAGACCGGCATCCTTTATGCTGCTGTTGCCAAGGGTTATGTTGTCGCGGATTGTGCCGTCGAACAAAAAAGGCTCCTGGGGCATGAAAGAGATCATTGATCTTATATCGGAAAGGGTTATCGCGCGGATATCCGTGCCGTTCATAAGAATCCGCCCGGCCGAAACATCATAAAGCCTTGGAATAAGGCTTAAAAGAGTAGTCTTTCCGCTTCCGGGAGGTCCTGCAATACCGAGAATTTGTCCTTTTTCGACCCTGATGTTGATTGCGGATAATGCATGGGGAGAGCCGTTGTTGTAAGAAAATGTCACATCTTCAAAAATTATTTCTTCAGCTCCGTTTTTAATTTTCTTTGCATCGTCTGTATCGAAAATTACGGGAGCTGTTTCCATTATGCTGTTTATCCTGTCGAGTGATGCTTTTCCCCGCTGGATCAGATTTGTTACCCAGCCCATTGCCATCATCGGCCAGGTGATAAGACCGAGATAATTTATGAACGCCACAAAATCTCCGGGTGTTATTGTAGAATATATTGTCTGCCTTCCTCCGAGATACAGCACGATGGCAAGGCTTATATTTGACAGAAGCAGCATCATGGGAAAGAAAGAGCCTGTAATCCTTACAAGCCTTACATTCCTGTCGATATACTCTTTTGACTTTGCTTCAATATCGGCGCATTCCTCTTTTTCCCGCGTATAAGCCTTGATTATCTGTATTCCTGCAAACTGTTCGCGCACCGCCTCCGTGAGTTCGGAAAATGCTTCCTGAACCGATTTGTAAAGCCTGTGCATTTTCCTGCTGAAAAACCTTGTTCCGAAAATAATCAGCGGCATTGGAATCAGGGCAAACATGGTAAGGGTTGTGTTGATATAGGCCATGAAACCGATGGCGGCAGAACCTAAAATCACAGCGTCCGTCAGAGCGACTATTCCCATTCCTATGGCCATCCTGACATGCTGTATGTCATTTGTGGCATGCGCCATTAGATCGCCAGTCTTTGTCCTGTCAAAGTAGGATGAAGAAAGTGTCTGAATATGGGCAAAAAGCCTGTTTCTCAAGCCTTCTTCCACTATCCTTGATGTGCCTATCAGATATTTCCTCCATAAATATCTGAAAATAGACATTAATAATGCAATGCCTGCAATGCAGAGGGCATATACGGCAAGTTTCCCGGGATCTGCCCTGAAAAAAGTAAGATCATCGATCGCTCTTTTTATTATGCGCGGGACTATAAGCTGGAGAAGATCCACGGCTATCAGGCATAAAAGGCCGGAGGCTATTGCAAGGCGGTTCTCGATAAAATAAGGTTTTATTAAATTAAATGATTTCACATTATATTCCAAACCCGGTCAAACCGGAACCGGAAGGATTTCATTTTCTCACACATAGGCACAAAGTAGGAAAAAACAACGAAACGACCCTGTTTTGCCAAAGAACTTCGTAGTGGCGAGTCGGGGGAGTAAGCCTTTCAACTTTGTGCCTATGTGCCTTTGTCACTTTGTGCCTGAGTAGTTACGATTCTATTATAATACAAAGCAGCCTCCGGTCAAACTTTTGAAGCATATGCATAGTATATTGCACAAAAAATCCCGCGGATTGATACAGTGTCTGCACAAAAGGGCCGTTTCCGGAGGGAAACTAACTGCGTTGACTTTTAGAAGCCCCGCTGTTATTATAACCCCATGGAATCAGGAAATATAGTTGAGTATATTGAAGCGCAGAAAATCATGTGTGCGGTCATTTTAGAGGTTAAAAATCAAAGGCTTAAGCTCTTAACCGAAGCTGACCGGGAAGTTAACCTCTCCCCGCACAGGCTTTCTCACAAGTGCGAAATGAATCTTAACCTGTCTATGGGCAGGAACAGGATTGTGGGTGCTCTCAGGGAAATTTCAAACAGACGCAAATTACTTATAAATAGTATAAATATAAAAGGAATATGGGAGGTTATGAGCTCGGAGCAGGAGTGGATAGACCTTCCCACAATGACCCGTTTATGTTTTCCGGAAAATCCAACTGGTGATCATGAATCCGCTGTTGTGAGGGCTTTTTTCAACAACAGGATGTATTTCAAATTTGATTACAACAGGTTTTTCCCGAATTCAGAAGAGACTGTAGAGCAGATTGATGCGAGGGAAAGAGAAATCGCAAGGAAAAACAGGCTGATTGCGGAAGGAAGCAGATGGGTCAGGGAAACAATCAGCAAACCTTTATCAACGGCCGTTCTTGATGATAAGAGCAGGGAATTTGCAGAGATTCTCAAGTCGCTGTATACGCTGGGCAAAGAGAGCAGTCATTATACGATAGGGAATGCAATTTTGGAAAAAGCCGGTATTGACCCGGGAGAAGGACTTTTTCGTCTTTTTGTGCGACTCGGGATCTTTGATGAGAACGAAAACATAGATATATACAGGCTGGGCATACCCACCGCCTTTCCGGAGCCGGTATTAAAAAGGGTCAGCGAGTCGCTTTTATCTCCGGAGACTTTTAATTCGGAAGGAAAGCGGACTGACCTGACAGATATTCCGGTAGTTACAATTGACGGCCAGGCAACCCTTGATTTTGATGATGCATTGAGCATTGAAGATATGGGAGATCATTACCGCCTCGGCATCCATATAGCGGATGTGGCTCATTTTATAAAAAAAGGCGATGTTATCGACATGGAAGCGAAAAACCGGGGAAGTTCGATCTATATGCCCGATCTGAAAATACCGATGCTTCCCCCGTCTTTTGCCGAAGACCTCTGCAGCCTTAAAGAAGGAGAGCTGCGTCCTTGTATAAGCATTATGGTAAACATCAAACCATCGGCCGATATTGTCGGGTATGATATTTACCCCAGCCTTGTCAGGGTCAAGCACCAGATGACATATTATGATGCGAATACCGCTGTTGAAGATAATAAGGGAATAGCCATACTCTGTGATCTCGCCAAAAAATTTCGTCAGGCAAGACTCGATTCGGGAGCTGTTCACATAACAATGCCTGATATCAATATATGGATAGATGAAAACGGGGTAATATCGGTAAACAGGATAAACAGGGAGAGCCCAGGCAGAATGATGGTATCCGAAATCATGATCATGGCCAACTGGCTCATGGCGAGGTTTCTTGCTGATAATAATACCCCGGCCGTTTTCAGGACACAGCCCGGCCCGAGGGACCGTCTTTATAAGGGAGAAGAGGGCACATTATTCCAGAACTACATGCAAAGAAGGCTTTTGAGCAGGTTCGTTCTCGGTTCGAGGCCTGAACGCCATTCGGGACTCGGCCTTGATTGCTATGTCACGGCGACTTCTCCTATCAGAAAATATTATGATCTTATTACCCAGCGCCAGATAAGGGCCATACACGGCCTTGACACGCCATATGTGCCGGAAGAGATAGACAGCCTTATACGGCAGGTCGAGCAGCCGATGGCAAATGTGTCAGGCATACAGGCGAAAAGAAACAGGTACTGGCTGCTCAAGTATCTGGAAAAAAGGACAGGACAGAAAGAAGAAGCAATTGTTCTCGGAAAAAGGAAAAACAGCTACCAGATACTTATCCCCGAATACATGCTGGAATGTGAGCTTCCATCCTCAAGCGGGATAGACTTGAAGCCTGAGGATCTTATCCAGGTTACAATAATGTATGTTAACGCCAGAAGGGATGTTCTTTCCGTGTTCATGGGATGAAGTATTGAATGAGAGGCAACATATCGTTGCTGACTCTTTATCAGAGATTACCGGCTATAAAGATTTGTTCGTCCACCAGCTTCTCGCCAGTTCAACCGCTTTTTTTGTATCAGGCGCTCAGCCGTCCGCACCGGTTATTTTCCAGACATCCGGGTTCTCATTAAAAGCAAGTCCACCAACCATTATTTTCAATTCGTCAAATGTGCTTTTTTTTCTTATGGCATTAACAAGTTCGGCCGCCTTGTCTATATTAAACTGCATTGCCAGGGATATTGAAAGCATGAAGGGATTAATTTCAGAAATCATTCTTATCAGTGCAGGCTGGGGCTTATTTGCGCCCAGGCAGTATACATCCCATCCGTCGGTTTCGAGCAGGTCACTTACTATCCTTCCTCCTAGTTCATGGTGATCATTTGGCGCGGATGTAGAGAGGGTGTGAGCCGACATCAAAGAGCCGATATTTTGGGCATAAGGTTTTACGGATAGATTCATGAGTTTCAAAAAGGCGCTGCTACATTCAAGTATGTTTTTGTTCTGGTCGAGAACGATTACGACCAGGTCGGACAGATTATCCAGGTAATCTCCGACGATTCCGGAAAAATTCAACTGAAAAGAGCACCCCTCAAGGGGGTACTGAAAAGAGTCCCGTTTAATGGGGTTCTCATAATGCAGGTTATTGTTTGACATAATAAAGGTTTTTTAATAGATTAGTAAATGAGAGATTGTTTCCTGTGTTTTTTTACCCCTCAAGGGGGTACTGAAAAGAGCACCCCTCAGGGAGGTACTGAAAAGAGCGGCAGTAAATAATCTTGTAAACTTACTTACACCCCTCAGGAGGGCAATGAAAAGAGTCCCGTTTATCGGGATAAGATTTAAATTGTTATTTCTTCTGCAAATTCTTCAAACAGAGTATCTTTTTTAACACAGGAGGTTTAACATTGAGCAACCCTGCCGACAGACGGAAGCATTACAGGATGGATGTCAAATGGCCCGTCACGATTATGATGAAGAGCGGAACCGTTGAGGGTGAAACAACGAATATAAGCAGTCAGGGGGTTTCAATAACCTGCGATGAACCTCTGCTTTTGAATGAGATATATACATTGCACATAAGGCCGCCCGATTACGATTCAATTGAAGTTTCGGGAAGAGTCATCTGGTCGGATATGTATGGAATAGATGGTGAAAATAAAACAGTCGGAATCGGGGTCTGCATCGTTGAGATTTCGGACAAGGATCACAGCTATTTCGAAGAAATTATTCCCTCAGTTGGGGAATGACATTTTTCAAACAAATATTTCACAAAATAATTTCAATTATTTCAACGGCATCCCGAACGTATTTTGCGCATAATGATGTAAACAATCCCATATCACGGGCTTTTTGAAGGCCTTCCCTTGTCGAAATATCCATTCCTATGAGATCCCTGCATTTTATGGTTTTGTTCCGCTCCCTGAACATCTCTGTGAATTTGTTGACAAGATCATAGGATAGTTGTTTCAGGCGTTCCTCGTCGGTATTGCTTTTTCCATGCTTTAATCCGATTACCATGAAAGCGCCCGTAACCGCTCCGCATGTTTCCTGCATTCTTCCCATTCCGGCTCCGAAAGGGCATGCGATCTTAAACGCGGCGGTCTCCGGAATGCCGAGTTCCGGAGAGAAGGCTGAAAAAACAGCCTGCGAACAGTTGAATCCATTGTTAAAACACGATACGGCTATCTGTGATTTGTTCATTCTTATGTTTTCTTTCGAAATCTTAAAGGTGGAAAATATCTTTTTAGGAATCTGCAAGATTTATATATCTAATTTTTCGGGATGTCCATATTATTACAACTTCATATCTTCAGATTGTGAATGTCAAACAACCGGCCCCGGAATCCGTGGCGGATATATTTCGTGACAACCGAAGGCCATATAGAGGTTCTGCCATCTGTTAAAATCCATGCCATTCATTTATTGAGGCAAAAAATGGAGGTTACACTCTTTTCAACCAGGATTTGAACCCTAAAATTATAAACAAGCTTATAAACCCCCAATAGCCATAAGTATAGCCGGCATGATCTCTTAAACCGTTAATACGATCCATAAGACCAGGAGCGACAAGCAATGTGATAGATACGCTGGTAATGCTTAAAACCAGACCCGCAAGGATATCGCTTGGATAATGAACGCCTAAATAAAGCCGCAGATACATCATTGTCGGAATCATCCAGCCAAACAGAAGGACTGCTATAAAACCAAATTGAGAACAGATAAGACAAACGCATAGGGTTGTCCATAACACATGGCCTGAAGGAAAGCTTTCCAACTCCTTTGAGCCGTGACCGGGGTCGCGATTTTGAATTTGAATATGTAACTCCTGATGTAAGTCCACATCGGCATATGGACGCTTCCGCTTCACCATGGTCTTGCAAAGCACAAACACTATGTTGCTGATCATTAATCCGAACATAAGCAAGATGGAAAGTCGATGAAAGGATTCAATATTTATCAATTGTCCTGTAAGCGCCGCAACGAATACCACGAGCATCCAAAACGGGCCATCCCCCATAAAAATGAGCGCTTTTACAGTAAAAGAATCTCTAAAGGGCTTTTGATAAGCCCACTTAAGAAGTCGTATGTCAATTAATTTTAAATATTTTAGATATTGCATAGTAGAGTGGAATTACCCGGCGCAGCGTATAAAATTTGAAAACCTCTGGATTTGATTCTCCATGATCGAATTGAACCAAAACAGATAGCGCATTCCTCGCTGCTTGCAGCGTGGTTAGCGGGCAAGGTAGAGGAAAACAGGGGCGTCTTCAGCCCGTTGTTTGATATGGAATGGCTGTAAAAGTGATTATCCATTTGAAGCAATCCGGCAACCGAGCTCGAACGCTTTTCTGCAGTCATCGGGGAACAAATTATTACGCCGTGCTGCTTTTTTGGCCGGGTTCATATACTCCATGACAACCTTTGAATAATCCGGGAACTGATAGGTGTCGTAGCAACAGAAAGTTTCAGCTTCACCGAAAACCATCCGGAACGATGCTTCGGTGGAACTGAACATAGCTTCATAACCACGTTCGGCGGCCATCTCTTCAGTGATATTCATGGTGTATATAATTCCGCATCTGATCCTGCGAGGGAATACCGACCGGAAAGGTTGAGAATATACCATGTGGGCAAACAGAAGACGTTCTATGAATGAACGCATCTCACCGGTCATTGCGTTAAAGTAGATCGGTGACCCCAGGATAATCGCATCGGCTTCGTCCTCGATCTTTTTGAGTACCGGGCTTAATTCGTCTTTCTGCGCGCACCTTCCGTTATGCGGCCCGTCGATGATTTTGCATGCAAAGCAACTCCTGCATCCCTTAAAGGCAAGGTCGTACAGGTGAATCAACTCAGTTTGAGCTCCCTGTGAAGCGGCACCTTCGAGCGCCTTCGTGAGCAGGGTTGCCGTATTCCAGTTCTTTCTCGGGCTTCCGTTGATGCCGATGATTGTCATTCCTTACTGTCTCCATCCTGTTGTTATGTCAAAATATTTATCGCCGATTTTCTATTCCCGCAAGAATAATTCATTTACAACACATATCAGTCCGGAAACCGCACTTAAAGAGTGAAAACAGAACTTGTTCAATCGCTCTCAGACAGCTTTACAAAGTCTATACACGAGAAGGTTAGTCAAAGCTAATACACCCGCTAAATCCAGATGAAAATGCGCCCTGCTGTCGATTCCGACGACCGCTCTTGCGGAAAACTCCTGATCGCTTCGCCACAGTAAAACGTATAACGGCACATAAGGTAACCCCGGCGCCCGAATCGCAATGTCGGCTCCCTCGATAATTTCACCGCCAAGTCCAATGGCACGATCGATCAACTGATCAGCATCCTTTTCGAAAGCTTTGGCCAGGGGTCCAGTGGCCAAAGCGTGGGCCCCGGTGAAGAACAGCCGGCCACCGGGAAGTTCCTGTGGCACAGCCATACGGCCACTCGGCGGCACCCCATTGGAGGAGGCCAGGGTGGTGAGCAACACCACTCCGGCCTGATAGCTTACCGGATGATCGGGTTGACAGGTATTTGTGATCCTTTGGTTGTCGGGATCAATGGTATAATCGATCCCGATCAGGGGCACTGTGAAGGAGTTTCCGTTCCATACTGCGCCAATAGCTTCCGCAGCTTGCCGGGAAGAACGCTTACGCAGGTTGTTCCACAAAGCCGCCGGAATCTGATCGGCCCACCTGAACAATTCATTTTGAGATGGCTTCATTTAAGTGACGCTCTGGTTGATGATTATTTATCAATTTATCGCTTGCGTCACCCGGAGCCGGCAGTTTAGGCGACCGAATGAACGCGGTTGATCTTGGGCAATTCATGTTGTTGTCCCTCTCGACGTCCGAAAAGCAACAGCGGCTTTCAGAAAGGCGAGAACAATCGGATGAGGATTGCCTGGTTTTGAGGACAGCTGAGGAAGAAACAGGGTTGCCATAAAGAAAGGATGGGAACTCAGCTCAACAATTCTTGCGTTTCCGCCACTGTCTTTGCCAACCACGCGAAGAGCACCCCGTATGATGTTGTTTCGATATGCTTCATTGAGCCCGTAGTTGCAGGTGAACTGCTCGGTGGCTCGGCCCTTTCCATATGCCTCGAAAGCTAACGTGCCCGGTGTAACGAAGACCTCTTGTTCAACACCTGCAAGGGAACACACAAGACGGCTTATGACGAGAGTGGGAGAGGTGGGCGAGGTCTCCTCAAAATCAGCATCTTGTATGCCTGCGACATTACGTGCGTGCTCTACCAGAGCATGCTGAAAGCCGCTTCAGGTCCCAAGGAACGGCCAGCCTCGTTCCCTGGCAAAGCGGATTGCTTCCAACGCGCCATTCAAGCTCCTGTATGGACCCCCGGGAGCACAGAAGATACCGTCATACTCCTTCTCCAGCTTGGCGCGGTCTGCCTCAGCCTCTAATGCCTGCGTTGAAATCCAATCGGCATTGACGGCACTGTGTGCTCTCTCTGCTCCGTGACGCAAAGCTTCGTCCGTTGCTATGTGTGACGGGCGTTCAGCCTCAAAGTCCCCTACGATTGCGATTCTTATGTCAGAGTTCATTCTGTCGCTCATTTCTTTGCCCACGAGATTTTCACATGGGCCGGCTGTTTGGCGTCCTGTGCAAAATGGGGTTCACAACATTCCGCTTTTCCATGATCTTTTCTGGAAAATCTGGCTCACGGAAACCAAACTTTCTATAAAGCTCGTGGGCATCTTTGGTGTCAAGGCGCCAGAACCGGATATCTTTAAAAACCGGGTCGTTTACAATGTGTTCTACGAACCATTTCCCAAGACCACGTTTCCGATGCTCTTCAAAAATAAAAACATCCAGCAAATACGCAAATATTGTGAAATCAGACACAACTCTGGCAAAGCCAGCCAATTGATTATCTTTATCATATATCCCGAAGCATAAAGAATTTTCGATGCTCTTCCGCACCGTTTCTATCGTCCGGCCTTGTCCCCAATAGGATCTGTTGCACAAATAGTCATGGATGGCCGGAACATCAAGTTTTGTTTTATCAGTGGATATCACATAACCATCAATCACGTTGAGTCCCTTTTCATTTGCGAACGCAGAGCTAACCCGGAGTGACCCAACAGGGCAACGAACGGGTTCAGTGCCTTGATACTAGTTATGGCCTTCCTAAAGCTGAGGGTGTAAAAAGAATTACCCTTAATTATTCCCACAACCCCCAACTAAAGGAGGCCACATCATGAGATTCTACAATCAGCAACACAAGAACTATTGCGGTATCGATCTGCACGCCAGAAAAATGAACGTCTGCATCATCGTTTTCTTTTTTCTCGACGATATCGTTATCGGAGTCGAATGCGTCATCTGCCGGCACCCCAAGGGCACTTCCTCCGGGCGTACCGGATTTCAGATCTGTGCGCTGAACATAAAATCCCGTTTGTTCTTGGTCATGTACTATACATGAAAGCTATCCACGGTGGCAAAACGAAAACTGTTCAGTTAATCGCTATAGATGTTTGGTGCAGATGCTTTATGCCCTGACACTCACGATTGAAAACAAAAGCCGGAACAAACGGGTTGCTTGTCAAAACGTCAATGTTAAGACGGAAATACTATTTGACTTTAATCCGGTCTATGGGAGCTTTTTTTCTTGACAACCGAAGGCCATATAGATGTTAGGTGTCTGATAACGCATCGGCTATTAATTATTTAATTAAAACTTTTTTCCTATGTAGAAAACATATCCATAAAACTCTTTATATTTATTATATAACTCAGCTTCATGCCGTTGGTTTCTCACAAGCTCTTCGGCAGTTTTATTGCCCGCATATTTTTTTAGAAATTTTTCTTGGGCAGAAGCTTGCGGAGTATAAAAATGCTCAGTCCAGCAATTTTCAGGCAAAACAAAAGTAGCAATGGGAATATATCCGGCCTTTTGCATTTGTTTGACTTTACCTGAAATGATGTCAATTTCCGGATAAGCATCTTTCCAAAACCTATCGATTTCGATAGGTCGTTTTTCGGTAAACCAAGATGCCTCTGAAACGGCAATAAAGCCTCCTGTCTTCAGGAACTTATGCCATTCGTTTATCCCTCGTTCAAACCCGATATTATAGATTGCCCCTTCTGACCAGATTAAATCTAACTCTTCATTCTGAAAAGAAAGATTGTCCATTGAACCAACAACACCATCTACTCTATCTTGGAGATTCGACTTCTGGCTATTAACATTGAAGATATCTATAAAGTCTGCAAACAAATCAATACCTGTAATATGTCCTGACGTATGTTTAGCCAACACCATCGTCTGACCACCGGTTCCACAACCAATATCAGCAATTTTGGATTCATCTGTAAGGTTATCAATAAAGCTCAAAGCTTTTATAGTTACTCCAGGGCTCCCAGGCCCTTGCCGTTCCATGCCCGAATAATATTCGCAGATTAATTTAAAATCAAACTCGTGAATTGATTTATTTTCGTCACTCATCATTCGTCCTTATCTTCTTAAAAATTTATCTCTATCAGGTATCGAAAAAGTTCATCTAAAGTGTTAATAAGTGGAAAAATATCCATGTATTGCCTATATACGATAGAAATATTTTCCGCATATTGCCGTATTAGCAATAAACATGGAAAAAACACGGATGAATTTTTCAGTATTTTGATGGTATTGGCTGTTATCAAGGAAATCAAGGATAAATTTATGCCAGACTTCAAAATTAAACTTTTGGACCAGGTGCGACAGGTCCTGAGATATCATCATTACTCTTTGAGCACCGAAAAGACATACTGTGAATAGATAAGCCGTTATATCAAATATCATAAATACAAACGGCATCCTTCTGAAATGGGCAAGAGAGAGATAGAAGATTTTCTGAGCCACCTTGCCACTGATCTTAAGGTTTCAGCCTCCACCCAGCACCAGGCTTTAAACGCAATCGTTTTTGATAAAATGTGATTCCGAACAGATCACTGAAATAAAAGGATGCTTGACGGACACCAACTCGTTCGTACAAAGTTGAACCGAAACAGCGAGCGCATTCCTCGCTGCTTGCAGCGGGGTTAGCGAGCAAATTAAAAATAGACATTATTCCCTGCGGTCGAAGATTCCCCATAGCTTGCTGCGGTGAGCTTCAATTTCCGGCATAAATCCATTCCTCTGAAAATTTCACAATAAATCTGGGAATATATCTATTCATGTTTCTCATGTTTCGTCCGGTTGATGAGTAGCTTCCTGCTATCTGTAAATCGTAATCCTCGATGAATACTCTGGATTGCAAACAGAAATAAGTGATATTGTTTCCTTAAGAATTATGATATTAATGAGCTGTTCTGTGAAGGTCTAAGACCAACAGATACATAATAGTTGGTGTCCATCCGGAAACCAAGTTCGGACACAGTTAAGTTTCCAATTCGGAAATAGGCAATTTTGGGCAAGCTCAAGGAAATCAAGGAATTGCGCTTAAGACATACGCATAGTATGTCGCACAAGAAATTCCGCGGATTGACACAGAGATCGGTCAAAAGGGCCATTTCCGGATGGAAACTATTTGAGATAATTAACTCGGAGAAGCGTTTATGAAACAGCCCCCCAAATTCATGTCCCCCGAATTGTATATCCGCAATTGGGTCGCTTTATTGTTGATTGTTTCGCTGACACTCATGGTCCATCCCTCTTATGCACAGTCATTCAAAGCGGTTCCTGACCGA
>Ga0209287_10000337_pt1 | contig 29633 bp, 32 predicted proteins | sample PPLLak3cmMay2015_2_FD_187255 | JGI IMG/M metagenome (GOLD analysis project Ga0209287, IMG submission 187255) | Freshwater sediment microbial communities from Prairie Pothole Lake near Jamestown, North Dakota, USA - PPLs Lake P8 Core (1) Depth... | ecosystem: Environmental > Aquatic > Freshwater... | reverse complement strand
GTAAGTTCAGTTGCTATCTTTTTGCTGGCTACCATATTTTTGAACGAAAAGTTCCATAAACATCGATTCATAGGGACCCTGATTGTGGTCGTTGGCATCTATCTCATCTCGCTATAATCATTTTCAGAATGAGGCAACTCTGGATCTTTTCTACCGTTGTATCCCCTTCTTTAGGTTCTTTGAATGAACGAATCCTTGACATCCTTGGTGTTGGGTGGGTACGGAAGTATTTGATACACACAGACATTATAATCCTCTTCAGAATACTCTTCAGCATCCTCCTCGTCTCCTAAAAGGAATTTTGGTGTAAACAATTTCATGGTTTTACTTAATCTTCGAAAAAACACTTCAACTTCTTTTTCATCAGCCTTTTCCATTATCATTTTTGTTGCTGTCCCCATCTCTTCCAACCGTCCATATTATTACGCAACTATAATATATAAATATTACCATCGAACGTGAAATTGTTGACGATGATTCAGAAAACAATACCGACAATTCCAGTGTTTTTTTCCGAAAATAAGACCAAAAAGAATTTCTTTTTTACTGTAAGATGATGTAATCTTGCGTAAGCGGATCGATTGCTTTTTTCACCCCGCTGACTGCGGTATCATAGCCAGGGAATCCAAAATCCCCTAGCGTAGGGTCTAACAGAATCGCATCTTTGCCCCAGACACGGTAGATTGTTAATGCATCCTTATTGTACGTATTATAAAACGATGCTTGAAATGAAAAGATTACATCAAGAGTCACAGTCGCGGTCAAAGTTCCAGGATTGTACAACATAATCCCACCAAATGTGTACATCTCAGGAATTGTCCCTGATGTACTCGTGAAATTCCATTGATCAATATACGTGAAGTTCGCAAAATCACCATTTCGGAACTTATCGTAATCTGTCCATGTCGGTACCACAAACAACATTAACTGCTGATCAGACTGGATGTTATAATCAATGGTCATAAAGTCGATGACTCCTTTGAATGTTTTTTCTCCCTCAGGACCAGCAAGGCTTGGTACGTTCGGTGGTAACTCAATGGTCTGTTATAAGGATTGAAAAATAGGTTCCCCGAAAATCTCCTCAGTCTGATGAATCAAAGATTGCTCAGCAACATGCCAGAGGTCATTGGCGTTGACATCGGAGACCATCGAATACACATGCGCGTTCGTAAAGACAAGAGACGAAGTCAATCCGATATTGGAGAGTAATGAGCACAATAGAATAGACAGATCCTCACAGGTCCCCTGTTTTTGTTGGATGGTCTGCTGTGGCGTCTGTAGCGTCGTATTGTTCATCGGTGCAACAAGGCAGGTGTAGTTCAGAAGGATATCACGGTACAGTGCGTTCACAAAACATTCGATGTTAGATGCGTCACAACCAGTTAGGATAGTGTTTGCATACGTTCGTAACTCGCTGTCATCCAAATCGAGTTTGTTGAGAAACGGTTGAGCGGTTTGGAGAAACTCATCAGAGGCAGGCGGTTCCCAACGTGTTGGATCATCGGTGTAATAATCTGTGTTATCACCTACCCCGTCGCCATCTGAATCAACTGATTCGGTTGGATCACTTGGGAATGCATCAGCAGTATCACCCACACCGTCCCCATCCGTGTCCTGTGTCTCGTTCGCATCCTGAGGGAACGCATCGAGGTTATCCCCAACCCCATCACCATCAGAATCGATCCATTCGGTGCTGTCCAAGGGGAACGCATCAACAGCGTCTCTGTACCCGTCACCATCGGTGTCAATTTTAGTATTTTTTGTTTGTGTGTTTTCTGTACAACCACTCATCAAACCTAGCGTAATTAGTATTATTCCAACGAGTACGACAACGATTTTTCTCACTTTCCCATCTCCACTCATCACGATATTTGCATGGTTTGTTTCTTTAAAAAGATACCTTTTTTCTATCGATATGAGATTTTGTTGAGGTAAAGCTAGAAGCTTTTTTTTTCATTTCTATTGCTATATTGGAAAAATAACCAATTGTGTTTCTGAGGCCGTTCCCCTAAGGTATATTGTACCGCAAGTCAGCAAGGATTCCATCGTCCAGATCTTGTAATGCTTCCTCTCCAAAAATATAGGTATAGTACTCATCCAGTTGTCTGAGTTGGTACTGGAACCATGCGGTGAAGTAGATCCGTGAGATATTGTGTTGTTGTTCGACGTTGATACCAGGTGGGTTGTCGATGCCCCATCGTTGACCAAATGAAGCATACTTTTCGTCGATGAACCCTAGATGATTTCCGCCAGTGATCGCCAAATACTCTTTAGTTGTACCATTCGTAAGGGATTCAGAGTATAGATCCAGCACACGATCTGGGGGAACCAGTCTGTCGACAGTCCCTGCCTGGAGCTGGATTGGTACTGTGATGTTCTGTGCAGCAGCAAGCACTGATGGAAACCCTGCCGGAGCAAGTGCGACTGATGCATCTATTTCTGAGCCGGCAGTCCCGGTCGCCTCAACACATCCACCACCACCCATGGACAGACCAATCGCTCCCCACGTCTCTCCATCCAGAACTTGATAGATAGGTGAAAACCGTCGATCGTTCTGATTCTGTAACTCTGTCAAACCACCAAGAAACCCAGACGCCCATTGCGTCGTATCCCAAGACAGTCGACGAGGTGGGGTGAAACACAACGTCACATACCCATAAGAGGTGAGATGCTCTGGGATCCATGTGATTTGCCATTCTGATCCAGCGAAACCATTCGCGACTACGATCCCTTGAGTTGGTGCTGCTGAGGTATCGACAGGTGCACGCTGTCCATCGGCGGTAGCTGGATAGCGGATGGTCGCCCTGTATATCCCATAGGGAGGCACCAGATACCATGTTTTGTACGAACCGATATGGTATGGTCCTGGTTGGTCTGGTGACACGGATTGGGCACCAACTGAAGAAACAGCGAGGCACACCATTAGAAGCACACTTGCAGATCCAAGAAACATTTCACGCATTCTCATATCAATGCCTCTATATCAATCATAGAATCGATAGTGTGCTTTATATTAAATATATTATTGTTAGTTATGAGACTCTTTTTCTGAGGGGGTTACAAATCATCTTTGATCTCCTTTTCGTTGTTTCTCTTTTTTAGCACGTCACCAGATCCTATTCTGGTAAGGGAAGAAAAATCTTGTTCATTTTCCTTCAACACCACTCTCATAGATACCTATTTAAAGGTTGAGGTGTTGTCGACCTTAGAAAGCAAAATGGGATGAGAGTTTCATAATTTCGTTTTTTTACGAACTTTTGAGATTTTTATTTTAAATTCTTTGTTTGTAAAGGTGAAATAACATGGTAGACTGTGAAGAATGTGATAAAAAATTAGGTATTATCGAAGGGTATCGTCACCCTGCATTAGGAACAAGATTTTTGGTATGTGGGTCTTGCTATGATAAAATCGAGAAATCTATGAAACGATGGAGCGAGTTCTGTGTTTCAGATTCACTCAATGGCGAGTTATCCAAAAGTGACATTCAAGATGCATGGAATACGAATATTTCAAATGACCCGCTGCTCCAAAAATGGTTCAGAAACCTATGGCAAAAAATTGAAGGTCCGACGATAGAAAAATAAAACAAAGACCGAGTTTCTCCTCTGGAAGATTTTAGAATCATCTTTTCCTTGAACATCTTTGAGAGAATTGAAACTGATAATGCACGATTCTTTCTTTTTTCCTCATTTCCTCTGAAAATAAGAAAGAAGGAAGTTGCGCCTCAAATCTCAGGGGAGGCGAAAAAGAAGCATGGCACAACTCCCTTTTCGGGGGCGGGGGATGAAAAGAGGATGTCCTAAGCAAAACCTCGACATGAGAAGAGGCCGTTACCAGAAAAACCTCTTAGAGACAGACTGCTTTGTTCCCTCGTTTGAATATCTGTATGCATGCTAGATAACATGGTTTGTAATTCGCTTTGTAACTGCTCAAGATGTATTCCCTGATCAGTCAATTCTTTTCCTTTGAGTACACTAGTCTGGTTCCCATGAATACGGTCCATAGCGGTTGGTGCAGCACTCTGTGCTCCAACCACCGAAATAGAATACGTCGCAAGTACCATGCCTACAAGAACCACTCCAATACATTGTTTCGCTATTTTTTTCCGCATTGTCTGATCACATCCTTGTTTTTCTCTCTGCAGCGGCATGAGACGATCATCTTATAACCATTTTTTACAAATCAATTCCAATTTGTACCAAATTCATTCCCAAATTCAAAAAACAAAATTCTCAACTCATCACTTTTTTTTAGTATTTCGGAAACCTTAAATGATGCTACTGCGTCATCGATACCATGGATACGAAGGTTGATGAATACATAAAGAAACAAAAATCCCCGCAAAAAGAAATCTGTAAGAGATTACGAAGCATTATCCTGACAACCTATCCTGACATCAACGAAGAAATGAAAGTAGGTGTCCCTTGTTATGGTTCCACAAAAGAGGAACCATGCGGAAAATATTACATTGCTTCTCTCAAAGACCATGTCAATTTGGGTTTTTCACTGCACGGATTGACAAAACAGCAGCAAGGACTCTTCGAAGGCAGCGGAAAAACAATGAAGCACATCAAGGTGTATTCTGTAGATGAGATTGATGAAAAAAAGATCATCGGCCTCCTAAAAATAATAAAATAAAACTTTAAATGATGAGAATGAAATTCCATAGCTCATGGGATTGAAACCGGTGATAAGACGTATAAGCACCTGCGTTGCGATGACGAAAAAAATGGAATCACTACGTTTTCAGTTACTTCTTTTATAAATTTTATTGCAACAAAACATTTAAATGAACTGAACGGATTGAAAACCTGAACCCTCGAATCAGGGGAGGAAGAATATGAGAAAGAAAATATTATTTGGTAGTCTTGTAGCTGCTGTTCTCATCCTTTCAGTGCCGATAGTCTCTGCTGTTGAATGGAAGACTGTAGAAACAAAAATCAGTGAACTGAACATTCAAGACCCAAGCCTACAAACGATTTTGAAGAAGGATAAGAAAGACCCCCAGCCATCCACCATCATTATGTTTTTGACTGCGTTGATCCTCTTTCTGAAATTCGTTCGTTTTATTCGCCAAAATTTCAAGATTTCGCAGATTATCCTTGGGCTGATCATCCTGATCATCGTCAACTATATCAGTTAATGGACGGACATTGTAACAAAAACATTCATCCTTTTTTTTATTTTTATTATCTTTCTGATTTAGAATTATAGAGCCAGTCGTAGGGAGTCTTCCTCTTTTACACCTTATATCTCAAGGAATCAATTATTTATGAATTTTTTCATTTTATCACGATTTTCTGGTATGAATGTTACAGCAGATTCCTAAATCTCCGTCTTTTTCAAAGGTTTATGATATGCTATTATCATATCTATGGTACTCGTAGGATAACATTTATCTACTAGTACATCATATAATAATATGGGGGTCTGGACTTTCCGTAAAGAAAGCTTTTACGTTTCAAACCTTTCCTCCCAGATTTTTAATATCACCGGACCCCCCTTTCCTTCTCAACTTCGAACTGCAACAACGTTAGTAAAACAGAAGTCAATGCCCGCGGAGTAAGAACGAATACACCACTCAGATTTTTATCCTTAGCATCATATGACGAAATATCATCGCAACCAGATTTCCACCTCGATTTTTATAGGTGAAATTCAAAACAATCGATTAACGAAGGTCTGTCTGAATGATTTTGAAGGCACGAACACGACTATTTATGACAAAGAGTTTTTCCATGAAACCCTTTTGAGAGCATCTCAGTATCCTACGAGTTTTCCTGTTCTTCTTTCTCTGGTATCCGTATCCGATGTTTCTCCACAAAATCTCTAGCGGTGCCTAACCAGAATTTCATTGACGCCTTTTGTTCAACAAGGCCTGCGGTCGCAATACGCGCAAAATCATTATCATAGGTGATGATCCCCCGCACCTCAGGATGCTCGTAGGCTGCCTGCACCAACGACAGATCAGCAACCGAGGGTTGCTTGAGAACATTTGTTTTAATTTCTGCCAACTCGTTCGGAATCGAACCGATATGATAAATAAGAAACACATCAGGCAACTGCTTCTCGACTGCCGATCCAACCTCTTCGATGATCTGCTGGGTCGTGGCAATACACATCGATGATGATTGCATGTTCAGGATTGCCTCGCAATATTTCCGACGTGTACTGCGGCTATCAAATGCATAAATCAAGATATTAGCATCAACCAGAAACACATCATAGGCGATTTTCTCATGCAGAAAATGTCGGTAATTCAGAAGCTTACCACACGCACATACGTTCTTACGATTTCGAAAGAGACGCATTCGCCGTTTACAATGCGGGCAGGTCACCTTCATAATACAATACTGTAATACAACAGGACTTTTATTTACTAATCCCTTCAAAATCATCGTTTCCATGGAATAATCATAGCAGATAGATACCGGGACTGGCATGAAAACAAATACTTCCCTGGAGTTCTAATATTTTTAAATACAATACTGAAAAAGGGAAGACAAATACCGTACCTTTTTCCCTTTTTTATCACTTTTATACCAAAATCAGACACATAAAAATCTATTAAAAGGGGTACACCCATTTCAAACTCCAATGAAGGGAGGATTGTCTGACACACAAAAAAAACTCATCCAGTCGCTCGAACAGAACAACCACTGGTTTGTGACCACCAACGAAATCGCTTCATACCTCTCCTGCACAGAAAAAGAAGCACACAGCCTGGGCTTCGCACTCAGCCTGAAAAAATGGTTCGCTACCCTCGGACATGACCAATATCTCCTTCTCAAATCAACACAACAACAGCCTCCTTCGTTCATCCACCCACTCATCATCGGAAGCCACCTCGTCGACCCCTACTATTACTCTTTTCACACTGCAGCCTCCTACCACAAACTCATCCCACCTCTGAACCAACAAGTTTACCTTGTCACCACCACCATGCGGAACAACACCGACATCAGAGAAACCTCCTATCGCTTCATCCATGTCACGCCACGGAAATTCTTTGGTTTCAACACAGTCGCCATCGAAGGTACAACCGTCAACATGGCAGATAAAGAAAAAACCCTCATCGACAGCCTAGAAAAATTCAAATACATCGGCGGTCTAGCCGACGTCATTCGCATCCTGACACACCACATCGACACCCTTGATGTGCAACGTCTCGTTGACTACACAGTCCTCATGGGATCAAGTACTCTGATCCAACGACTCGGCTATATCCTTGATCACCTCGACGTCTCCTTCGACGAAGAATTCCTCCAAAGCTATTCTCTAGGTGTGTTGACCTACTTTGATCCATTCAACACCTTTGATCTGAAACCGAAACGAGACGAGAAATGGAACCTGATGGTCAACATCCCAGATTCACTCTTCCAGAAAGAACCATAACGACAACACTCGTCGCTTTCCACTTTTTTTTTCAATTGTTTTTATTGTTTACAAAATATTAAATAAAGAATGATCCCTCAACTGCTCCCCGACCAACAGAAAATCCATACCTCCTCCATCATTGGATTCGGAAAAACCATCATCACTGCGACCGTTGACGACACTAAAACGACAGCAAAAGGCTTCGTCCTTCTGATCTTTGTGATCGGTGAACAATAACCTCTTTCTTTTTCTTAATCTTTCATCTTACTGAGATACAACCGTTTCTTCCGCTCAATTTCTATATATTTTTGTAACACCTCGAGAACCTCCGACTCCCACTGTCTCTCTTGTAGAATCTTCCCAAGCGCTGCAGTATCCAGTTGACTGACATCCTGAAGCTTCCCGTATTTCTGCAACATCTTCTCCAACTGTTCCCGCTCTTTGCTATTCTTACTTGGAAACGAATACTTCTCAGTCTCCGTGATCCGCACCTTGTTCTTCGACCCAAATACCACCTCAACGTGTTCTTTCTCTGCAAATGAACTCAATGCTCCCTCGAGTTTTTCCAGTTCCGCATCCCACTGCAGATTCGCTAGCTTCTGAGCTGATTTAATCTCAGCGTATCGATTCACCAGGACAACCCCTGTGTCCTTCAGATACTCATTTGCTGGTTTCTCTTTGATTGTATGTAGATGGGACCACTGGGGGCAGCAGGATTGATACTCGCACCACTCGCAGAGGAACCCTGGGTGTGCCTCATAAATCGTCTCGTTTTCGATTCTTTCGATCAGCTGGATGGTATCTTTTTTTAACTGCGAAAGCTCGTTATCCGTTCTGGTGGAATCAATCTCCTTGTCAAACTTCAAGAAATGCCAGATCAACCGCACGTCTTTTACATCAGGGTACTGGTTCTTCACCCCGATCATATAGAGTGCAAGTTGCCGGTCCGAACGAATATAGTCAGCCAGCGGTAACCGGGAGTTTGTCTTATAGTCATGGATCTCGTAGTACCCATCCCTTGTCTCTGTCAGCCGGTCGATATATCCTTGGAGCTTGTAGTTACCCTCACCATCCAGGGTAATCCGAATCAATTCTTCTAAGGCGACTGTTTTGCCTTGATTGAACGGATGGTACCGCTGATAATAATCCGTCAGATATTTCTTCCCCATGTTGAGGTAATTCTCTGCGCTATATTCTTCGCTGACAATAATGATATCATCAGTCCAGTTCGCGTTCCATTCGCTGGTAAAAAAAGAAAGGACTTCTTCCAGGGTGTTTGCTTTTTGATGATTCAGATCGCGATACAGTTTTTCGAGAGCCTCATGAGCTCGGATCCCAAGGAACGCTTCGACTGTTTGTTCTTCTTCTGTTTCGATTTTATCGATATACTTCAGCTTGAACTTCTGAGGACACTGCTCATAACAGCTGAGGCGCGAATGAGAGTACACGGTCATGAAAACAGAGATCAAATATGCAGGTTTAATGGTATCGTGTTTTTCCAAAGGTCTAGGAAATTGTTTTACTTTGTTGCACAAGCCAGTCGTAAATTTTTGGGTACACCTCGTCACGAGCATGTAACCCTAAGTTCAGATCAAGGTGCCCGTAATCAGCACGATACCCTGCATCTCTGGAAAACTCAAGATATGTCACGTCTGTACTACCGACATGTTCTTTCACATACTGCATATCGGTCTTCGGTGCCATCTTATCCAATCCACCTGCGATCGCCAGCAATGGGGCGTTAAATCGATGCAAGTTTTCTGTATAGCTGTACGGGGTGAACATTTTTTTCATGCCAGGAATACGCCCCAGGGTATCATACATCCAGGGATAACGCGGGTACCGGCAGAACGTCATATGTTTGAAGAATAACGAGAATTGAGACAAAACCTTTGAGGACAGCACATTGGAAAACCCGACTCGCAGGTAGGTTTGTAGCACCTCAGGATCGACATTCTCAAGGTTCACCCCCATGCCTCTGAAATGACTGTTTAAATCACCTGATCGTTCAAGAAGCTCGGTGATTCGGATCGGGATGGAAACGTTCCGCGGTGTGACCCGTGTGAGAAACTCAAGGAATACACTGGTTTTCCCAAACACGACCGGGGAACCAAGCGTGACGACACCCTTGAGATTCTTCTGCCCCTCTTTGGTTTCCCCATACGCGTACGCAATCATCCCTCCCATGCTTTTTCCCACCCAGAACACCGGTGGCGCGTCATGTTTCTTTTCCTTGTACCATTCATGGACACGTCTGATGATCGCTGGGACGTCTTTGTCAATATAATCATCGACCGACCAACGATACCGCTCCGGGTGAACCCGTGGGTCAAACGTTGGTTGGCCATTTCCCCGGAGCTCCGGGACCCAGACGTCAAAGACCGCTCCGTTCTCCGAATGTTGCTGTGAGAGGAATGCTGCAAGACTATACCGCTCCCACTCAGGTGTCCCTGGCTCGCCGAAATCACAACTGTTCTTGTTCGCAGCAAGACCATGACAGAGGATTACAGGGAATCGGATAACATTTTTCCCTATAGGCAAGTAATGATACATGCGAAGATCCCATCCATCTGACGTCTTCGCAGACACAGTCTCCTGGTAAATCTCTAGAAGTCCCATATGATATCGAGAACACGTCACGATAGAAAAACTCTCCCCCCATTCAGTGAAAAAAAAGTAATCGATAGTAGATTATCTTTACTTTAATATTGAATTTTTTTTTTAGAAAGAGTGGTTGGATGGAGCTATCGCTCATCGTCACAATTGAAACAATAGTACCGCTCGAAATCGTAACTGACTGTTTTCTCGTCCTGACTAAAGGTCTTTCCGCAACTCGCGCAATTCAATGTCTGTCGTTTCTGAATATCTTTTGATTTGTTTTGCATCTCCCTCACCATCCATGTTGGTTCTCGGTTGAAGTTCACCATGTATGGACATGCAGTATATATCCCTTTTCATTTGGTTTTCATGAGATAATCTAGGTTTTAAATCAGTTGATTTTTTTACTTTTCTTCCCACAATTTTTTTTAGAAGATTGTCACGCAGAGAAATCCTTCTCTAATTTTTTACAACAATTTCCTGACCATGATGGTTTCAATTCTACATGGTCCTGCATTGTCATAGGCGATGACCTGTATCGCATGTTTGGAAAAACCTTTCTCATTCCAGGTATGGGTGAATGGTTGCTCTGTATCGGTCCTGAGATAGACACCATCGATGTAGAAATCAACACGGTTACAACCCAGGGTAACTTTCGTGATATTCACAGTTATCTCGAGTGACCCGATAATCAGCGGAATGCTATTGGGAAAGAAACGCGATAAAATCTTTGAAAGGAAGGGAAACCGTAACACGTTATTGATATAGATGCCGGGTTGCGGTTTGTCGAATACAAGCGATATTTCAGGTTCTAATGTAACATTAAGCCAACTGTTTAAGTAATCATCAATAAAAAACCATGATGTCTGCTGATTTGAATATCCATTTCCGGTGATAAAAAATTGTACTTGTCCTCGCGGAACTGTAATCAAATAGTATCCTTTTTGATCGGTGAATGTAGATTTACTGTAAAAATGACCGACGTCATCTTTCCAATGGTATCGGATAAATGCATTGCGCACCGCTGCATGCGTCTGACTATCGATTACATATCCTTTGACTTCTGAATTCTCGTCTGGTTGGTATGTCAGTGTAAAATTAAGCCAAAGCGTGTCATTTTCATTAACTTCATTGTCATTAGACGATGATGAATCATAATCTGATCTATAACAATAGATATCGACATTTCCAGGAATAGTCCCTAATGTATAGAAACCAATTTCATTCGTATCGGTATAGTTTGAATAGGCCCCATATTCAGTTACACAATGGACATAGACTTGTGCATCAGGAATTGGGTCACCAAGTTCAGCATCGGTAATATATCCACATACGACTGCAGTAGCAACCGGGTATGGAATAAGTGAGATATTGAACCAGATGAGAGAATTATTCTGTGTGAAAAAAAAATCAGAAGAATATTGAAAATAATCATCACGATGCACATATATTGATGTTGATCCAGGGATGGATCCAAGATAGTAGTATCCTGATACATTCGAGGAAGTGTAGTTATTCCAATGATGCGATTCCCAATCATACCAATTAAGACTGACCGTAGCTCCTTCGATTGGTTCTCCTGATATGTTGTCTGTGATGTACCCTTGAACATGAGCGGTTTGTTCAGGAATGGGAATCAAAGAGATATTAAACCAAAATATCTGATTGTCCCACACAGTGAACGTGGACGTATATTCATTAAAATAATTTTCTGGATAAAAGTGCAATTCGAACTCCACTGGATTGGTGTTAAAGAAATAAAAACCTGTCACGTTTGTGATTGTCGAATCCCACCCGTTGTTACCTTCGAAATCTTCCCAGGATAGGCCAACTTCAACATCTGCTAAAGGATCTCCTGTCACATTATCGATGACATATCCACAGATCACTGAGTTTCTATCGCTCATTTGACTTGCAGAGTGATCTGCTTCCGCAAGTTTTTCGCTCGTATTACCATTTACAATACTATTTGGTATTAGAACTGTCCCAAGAAACACACAGACAATCACGCAGACAACAGCCTGAGCTATGAAACGTTTCATCATAACCTTTCACTCCCCAAATACAAAGTTTTATAATAATTATTATTCACTCGATTTATTTAAACGTTGTGCAAATATAAAAATAAGAATAAAGACAAAAAAACTTCAATACTATACAGAAATAATTGCACCATCGATATCGAGTCTCCACTGCATGAGAAACTGGGTCTGGGCCTAAAAGTCTGGGAGGAAAGAATGCAAAAAAAACATTCTAAAGAGCCCAAACCCACATATTAATATAGACATCAAATAAATAAATCTATCTATCTGTTGATTCTTTGAAAAAAACCCTTTTTTAGCTTACGCTTTTCAGAAAAAATGTACAGCCCCGGCTATGTTGTTGACAGGATGTTTCATAAAACCACACAAAACAGAGAAGAGCACTCTTAGAACCACTCGACGACCTAGAACGGCTTTCAAACAACGATTACCAGTCAAGCGGACCCCAATTCCGACTCTGACACTTCGGACACACATACGTCGGATGACCTTTCTCAGCCTCGATTTTCTGAGGTGCGACAAATTTCGTTTCGCATTTTTTGCACTTGTAGAAGTTCACCATGTTACAATAAAAGAACGACTCTGACTTATAAAAACCTTTTTTCCCGTCACAGCCATGCCAAGAAACCAGACAACAATGCTATTTCAATCAATACTAAATAGACATAATCCTTACAATATCGCACAGACCAGTGACCCACATGACAAAAAACAAAACAACACAACCGGACAAACCTGCGGAAAAAAAAGATGAGAACCGGGAAACAAAAATCCTCAACGTGCTGTGTAACACCTCGATATTATTAATGACGATAATGACCGAAGCATTTTCCGAGATGTTTACCACCATCTCAAAAGAAATGATGACTGCTGTTGCAACCGGTCTTGGCGCTCCAGAAGATGCAACAAAGAAGATAGACGCTTTGCATCAACAACTCCCGGATCACCTTCGAAAAGAATTGATAACAATGAAAAACGATCTAGCGAAACATCTCATGGAAAAAAGAGCAGAACTCAGTCCCCTGCTTGCTGATCCAATGTTTGACCAGGGGGTCGCCATCGTAGAACGAACACCATTTTCACTTCCGCTATTAACCCAGGACCTAGATGAACACTCGCTTCTTGGATATCTAACCCTCCTTCAGACAAACGACCCACGGGCGACAACGATGCTCAAAGAGCTCTTGGAATGGATGAACAGCCTGCCCCAACCAGAGAAAAAAGAAAAATAAAAAAAAGAAAAAGGGTTTTTTAGGAGTACCCACCAATCTGCAGGCTGGGGTCACCAAGCAGCTCCCATTGCTGCACCGTCTTCTGATCGATCCCATCCCAGCCATGGTCAACCCGCCAGTACGAATACTCCCAGGTCTTGAAATTCGAGATATACCCAGTGATCGCTTGGATATACGCCATCCCCAGGACCGTCTGGTTCTCCTGCCCGTACTGTCGATAAAACTCGGTGTTCAACCATCCGTCACCAGGACCGATCGTGCACACATCACCTTCCGAACCCCAGCCGTACCCGGTGTTCCCCATGGTCGCAATCGAACCCGTATGAGGCATTTTCATCATGTACCACCCCCAGCAGTCTGGCAGTGGTGTCCCGTAGGTGAACATATTCATCGGCAGCAACCCATCCAAGAGACAGGGGATCATCGAGACGCTAAACATACTGTTATGGCAACCCCCGACGTTCGTCACCGGCAATTTATCAGTGTTCGTTAATTTCCGCATCGGCAGCACAGGGCTTTGCAAAAACGGGAAGTACCGGTCTGCCTGCATGACGAGCAGTCCAGGGACCTGACCATACCGACGATTCCCAGGGATGCCTGGGTAATGATCACCCCACCATCCGGGGCTCCCATGGCCTGAGAAATACGCAAAGCCATACCCATTGGAAAACTCGTTGATCACATCGTTCTGATCAAACCATTTTCCATTCGAGGTAAAGACGATGTTGCTCTCAAAATCAGGCATATACTTCAATGCACCACCACGTCCATGGAGCAATTTTTCACCAACCACCCATTCACCCTCATAATATGTCTCCATATGTTCCCGGGTCGTGTCAAACACCGTCGTCCCATCCCCGTTTTCTATCCAGAGGACAAGGTCCGTCAGATTCCCATAGGGCCGGGGGTCGTAGCATTTTCCTCGTATGGTCAGCACACCTGCTACATAGGAGATGTCCGCCCATTTGTAGAGGTCGTTGCAATAGGCTTCCCCATCATTGGGAGCATAGGTGTAATCTGTGTTCCCCAGGGTATTATTGTTGGAGACTGAAACGATTTCAGCGATCGGAGGAGCAGGGTATCCATCAGCTAACGCAGGGTTCAGATGGTCATCATGATTAAACGTGATGTTCGAAGCGACCGTCTTGTCAAGGGTGATGTGGATCTTATCGATCGGGCCGCCTTCTTCAGGGTTGAAACATTGGGCAAAGATCGTGTATTGCCCGTTTGGCAGACCCATGGTGTCCCATTGGATGTTCCAGTCCTCCTGATCGAGGAACCCATCCCCAGAGATGACGATGATGTTGTCAAACCAGCTTGGGTCTGCAGGTTCTTTTTCATAGTTAATGATCTTATCGATGACGTTTTTTGCCTCGCGGGTGCTTCTGCATGCAAGCCGTCCATAGGCGACATCAGGGTACAGATCCAGCTCATCACGCAGTTCACCGGACCATTCTGCAAACACGTTGTTTCCATTCGAGTCCCAGTCGTCAAACACCCCGCCTTCTTTGTAGACATCAGCGTAGTACAGATCGCTGATATACCCAGGTTCACCGCTGGTGAAGTTATACGACTCATCACCATCCCATTGGAAATTCGAATACCGGATAGGTAGATACCATGCCTTGGATCCTTGGTTGATATCGTCCTTTGCTTTTGCGATGATATTGGATTTCAACCCGCCAAAGAGAAGAACATAAGTCACACCCCATGTCTCCAGCGCATCCTTAATGAAATATTTTATCTGCTCAGGTTTATCATACCCTGTGTATTCTGCGTAGATATCCTCAGTTGTTTTCACAACGGTCGGTACACCCATGCTGATTTTATGGTCCACCAGTCGTTGTACCTCTGTTGAAAATTTCTCAGGAGTGATGATGACCAGGTCATAGGTGCTTTCTGCTGGGAATACCTCGTCAGCTGGTTGTTGGTACTGGAGTGATATAGATAACTCCTGTGCAACCTGTAGTTCCCCGCTCACTGGTCGATAACGCACCGGGAAAAGATTCACGGTCACCAGGGTGACATGTTCTCCGTTGGCGTTCAGACCGCACCCGACATGAAAACCAGCCCATGCATCAGGATACAACGCATCACTAGAATACACCTGACTGTCTTTCTCAGAATGCACAACAGTCCGCGTGTCTTGTGAGTACGAGACTGGAGCGGGAGCTGGTCTGATTTGTTTTGCTACCGCCTGTTCTTGCATCTCTAATGGTTGAACCTGCACTTCGACATTGGTAACACCAAAGGGTAACTCATAGTGTTTTATGATCCGCGGAACCATCGGCTGACCAGGATTCAAAAGATATGACTCCTGATCACCTAGACGAACCAAGAGATAATCATTTACGCTTTCTGTGACTTGAATCGATGAGACATCAACTGATACTGTGTCTGTCCTAGTCTGTATCGACCGTGTTGTAGTGTTGTTGACATTGGTTGCGACTGTCCCAAACCCGCTTACAATAAAAATTCCTACAATGAGGATACTTAACCATTTTTTCATAATCTACGCCCCTTATCTACTGATACTATTATTGTATATTTACTATATAAAACATTGTTCTTCACAAGACACTCTCGCCTCCTAAAAAAGAGACAGGATATGACATCTAAGTGCAATCTTCACCGTATACAACTTTTTTAAAATAAAAAAAAGAAAAGAGACTGATGAAATTAGATCATCAGTTGTATCAAATGTTGTAACACAGGGAATCTCTCAAGCAGGCTGCTTAGGAGATCTAAGAGACGATATATCAGAGTCAGGTCCACTGGTGTTTTCATATACACCGAGATTTCCTCGTAATCACCAGGATCATGTGCATTGACAATCTTTATGGTTCCATTGTACTCGCTCTTCTCCGTTGGAGCAACAACATGGACAAGGATAGAAACCGCTCCCTCTTCTGGGGTAAGATCTGTGCCACTTGAGGGGGTAAACGTCCACTCTCCCCACTCTGGCCATTCGATAACAACCCAATCAAGCTCTGAGGCGGAGTCCCCGATGTTTAGTACCGTGAAATTCCCCATAACGGTCGCACCAGGTTTGACCTTCGCCCAGCTGAGATCCCCATCACAATCCAAATCAGGATAAAGCGGGGACCATCCACTGGTGAATCCTTTGATGCAGAAGTTCGCCGTGTGATCCCAACTGGGGTCGCTGAACGAATAATCATATAAGTCAAGCCAGGAAGCCCCGCTTCGATAGAAACTTTCTCCCGCGTGAGCAACGGATTTTACGATCGTCCGGCCTTCCCCACCTAATAAGACAGGGACATCAGAGGTTCGATCGATAGGTTGACCGCCGGTAAAAAGCTTCAGATAGATGAAGAAATCGTCATCTGCCTCAAACCCAACCGGACTTGGAAGCGTTATGGTATGATACCCGGTGTACTGGATACTGCCAGATGTCGCTGAACGTTCATCGAGCAGAACACCACCCTCGAAACGATCATACACCTTCACCTCATATGCCACATCATCTGCAGCTGTGTAGAAACTCACCGCTTGAAGGGCTTCTTCAACGTTGGTCTCAAATGCGTTAAATGCTTCAGTAGTACTGGGCATCTCATCTCGCCACCCATGGTAATCATAGAAATACGTTTGATTGTACACTCTCAGTTCAACATCCTGGAATGAGATGGCACCCATCTCAGGGTTTTGACAGCTGTGTTTATCATAATATGAAATCCAGAAATACCCACCTTGCGGCCCCCATCCTGAGCCCCAGCTGTTCTTACATAACCATGCACCGGGGAGTGGCGCTGGAGTCACTTTCGCATCATCCCAACCTACGATCGCAATCGCATGATTTGGATCTATGGTGGAGGTTGGTGGCTGGTAATGCGCATAATATCCACCCATATCATCGATAAAATTCCCGTCATAACACATACATGTTCCCATGACTCCCTCAGTCATGATCTTTTCTTTAATGGTGTTGATGTTGCTCAGGTCTGAGCCTGCAACGTACCATTCTATGTCACGAGGATAAAACAGTTCATAGGAACTATCATATCTAGCTGGTGCAGAAGGATACCAGTTGTCATCATATTCGGTTGGGTCGTTAGCAGCTGCACAATACACTGCACCATCACCACGGGTGATATATGCAGAGGTGATCAGATAATCCCCTCCGTTGTGAACCTGCAGGCCGTTACCGGGAAAATCATCGTTGTTGAACGTGTTAAAACCATTCCACCAATCAAGATGATATTCCGCGAGATTTGGTTCTTCGGTATGTCCAGTTTCATCCCAGTTCCCTGTCATCAAGAGGTTTCCTTCAATAGCAGCCATCGCCCCGTGGGTCCAACAGGTTCCACCTGATTGAGATTTCACTGATGTGACATAGTTAGTCCCACCGACGTTTCGTAAGTCAAAAGAACTCGGAGGATCTAGCAACGGTTGACTGGGAGTTGTTTGACTGAATGATGAGGCGGGTTCTGGTGCAGTTGTTATCCCATAGCTAAGAACACTGGCGGGTGCGATGACAAGAATAGTGGTCATCAATAAAATACACAACTTCAACAATATATTTTTTCTAAACATAGTTTTTCCCCTAACTTTTTTTTAACTATCTATAAAATAACAATACTCGCTTTCTATATAAATATTTGTAATATAATGAACCCTATCTATGTATTATAAAACGGATGATAAGAACAGAGATCATTTCAATCGATACTATCTGTCTGGTAAGTAATCTTCTCAGCACTAATATCTATGTAGAATATCTGGTGATTTCTGGTGATAGTTTCTGCTGTTATCGTAGGAGTTTTTTTCGCATCTTTGCTTCGCGGTAGAACAGGACACCACCGATGAGGCAGAGCGCGATAACAACCCCGGTACCGACAGGGATGGGGATCCGATTTGAGATCACCACTGGTGCGTTGTACGCCTGTGCTTCTGCATAGATCGTCGCGTCGATCTGTCCACGTTCGACAACGAAGAACAGTGGTTTCGTCTGCCCTGGCTCCAGCACCAAAATCCATGGGAAACTAGGTTGCTGAACAATCCAATCATCTGGGATGTCTTGTAGATGCACCTGGATCAGCAGCGCAGGGGTATCCCCAATATTTTTCACATCTGCTCGCACCACAAAGACATCACCGGGGTGTGCATGTTCCCATTTCGTATCCAGACTCAGGAAAAGGTGTGTCTGTGGGATAGGGTCAGCCCCAACCATAGGGACGATGATGCTGAATAGCAGCAGCATACACAGGAGTGCTCCTCCTTTCTTTGTTCGTTTCATAATTTTTTTACCTCCTATTCTTCCTTTGGGAAATTTCTTGTTAGTTTTAACCAGAGAATGAAACAGAAAAGCACCCAGAAGAAGATCAAGACCTGACCAAACGTCGCATGGAAAAACTCAGAAGCATCAACCGAGAATCGAAAGCCAACGATAATCCCGGTAAGGACACGGAGCGCGTTACCCAGGAATAGAATCGGTAGAAACAACAGTGCGAACAATCTATTATACGCGCTGAAATATGGAACAACCGCTATCCCGATTAAAAACATCATATAGACAAGAAGCCCGCTGCATTCTGAGGATAACTCATAGATGCGGTCCGCCTGGGAAAACGACACAACTACGTATCGTTCTAATGATATCGCAGAGACACCGACTGTGTTGAGCACTTGGGCGTTTACCTGTGCGGTCAGCTCAGGCAGTGGTGCGTACCCTGGGAATGCAAGGACGATGTAGCCTAGGCAGATGAGCAGGATGCTTGCTCGTATGGTGATATCTAGCGTGTGCCCCATTTTGTTGTTCTTATTGTACATAATGCATACACCCTCACAGGGAGAAGTAGGAAAATATGACAAAACGCATACAAGGGAAACAGGAAAAAGACCCGGTCGCGGGTGCGGAGAAACGCATAGGCTCCTCGCAGGATCGCTATCCCAACAAGGATCATGAGATACCCGAAAAGATACAATGGGCTTTCAACAATGGAGCGATACCCGACGAATACTAATGAGAGGACAAGCAACATTGGCAGTACCGCCTGCATACTAAGATCATACAGCATGTACACCTGGGTGTTCCGTCGTTTCAGAATGATGCGTTTGGCGGTCCAGAACAACTCTCGGTAGAAGCTCCGGTTCCATCGGGTTTGTTGTCGCAGCCATGGTCTGAGACGCTGTGGTACTTGTGTCTCAGCTTTTGCTTTCCGTTCGAATTTCACGGTATATCCTTTTTCTAAAATAAGGTTGGTCAGATGTCGGTCGTCACCATAGGTGCAGATGGTGCCAAAAAACCGCTCAGAGACATATGCTTCTTTCACCTGCTGGATAAGATTATTTCGGTATGCTGCAAGCGGTCCTGAACAGCACAGCACGGTCCCAAACAGGCTCTGCGCGGACCGCTCCTGGTTAAACGCGGTCCAATATCGGGCGTCAATCAACCGGGACAACAGGTTTTTCGTAATCGCCCTGACATCCCCGGTCGCTGCACCAACCTGCGGGTCTGCGAACGGTTGAACGATATAGCGTACGCTATCACAGGCAAGGATAGTATCACTATCGATGGTGATGACGATGTCAACAGAGTCACCCAAGAAATCAAACCCGAACTTTTGCGCATGTCGTTTTCCTTTGTTCGTTGAGAACTCATGGATGACGAGGCGATCATTACTTGCGAATTTTTCTCTGATGTTTCTAACTGCTGATTTCTCTTTACTTCCGTCATCGACCAGGATTACCTGAAACGGAAAGGGGTAATCCTGATCGAGTGCGGAGCGAACACAGTTTTCAAGATCCTCAACACCTTCGTTATAACAGGGGATGATAATGGCAACTGAGAATTTGAAATAGGCGTCGGTTCGGAGGTCCTTGATTTCCTTTGATTGAAACCGACGGTGATGATGAATGGAGTTCAGATAATCCCGATGACTCAGATTGATTTGAATGAACAGATGCGTCAATGCAAGCAGTCCATAGAAGGTCAACAACGCAAACAACCACGACACCTCCCTTCGCACCATATGGAAAGAACCACGGGCAGTTGAACACCCTCAGATATACTCCCTCTGTTTTTCATAATCCCCTTATCGTACCTACGAAAGAAAAAAGAAAATATAAAATCCAAGTTCCGATGATTCCTCCAATCAACCAAAAATGAATGATTTTTTTTACGTTTGCCGAAAACGGAAATACCGGTTTTTGTACATTCGCATAGGTCAATTTTTTATTAAAAATATTCAGAACTTCTTTTTTCTCCTAATGAATCCATCGTTTTATACGGAACTTCCCAAACGTTTTCTGACAGTTCATATACTGTCAACACCCATATCCTTCTTTGATGAAATATGAAAGCAAAAACAAGTGTGTTAATAATTGGGCTAGTGGCCATCGCTGTGATAACAGCAGGGACTGTGATTGGTGTCAATCTCAGCTCTCAGGGACAAAAAAACCAGCAGACGTCAAAGGTCTTCTCTCTGACCGATGCGGACAATAACACAGTCGTATCTCTAAAGAAAGGAGACAAGTTAAATCTCACGTTACCAGATTATGGTGACGGGGGGTACGTCTGGGAAATCATTCATACTGATGAAAACATGCTTTCCAAAACCAACCAGTTCACCTGGGGTAGTTCTGGGATGCTTGGTGATTTCGGCAAAGACACCTGGGTGTTCACCGCAGTAAACACCGGCAATGCCTGCCTTGAGTTACGCTGCCAACGACCGTTCGGGGAACTAGACGTGTGCCAGACATTCACGGTGACCATACAAATCGAATGATCACCTCCTCTTTTTTTTCTTTTCTTAATCTCTTTTGAAGACTACAAAAAAACAGGGTTGATATCCTGTTCTTATCGAAACAAACATTATTTATCATTTTTTGTTCGAATCGTCATTTTATCTCAGATTTTCTTTCATTTTGTAAGATAAATTCAAGAATAATTTAATAAATAATCGCAGCCTCATATAATTAACATGGGAAAGGACAAAAATAGTGGGATTGAAATGAAAAACCCAATGAAAAGCAACATCCCACACTTGTTCGACACAAAAACTGCTGGTGAGACAATCACCGCAGATGAGAACAAATCAACCTTTCCACATGAAGATTTAGAAAAAGAAACGACACTAGTGGTGAAGGAACATGGAGGAAGCCTCCTTATAATACTTCCAGAGGTGTCATCAAGACCTGCAGAACAAGGAAATACACTACCTCCCTTGGTATCGTACGTATTTCCTTTCCCCTATCGCTCTTCGAAAAAGATGCTGCATGTCAGATACTCCAAATCGTATCAGATGTCAACCTCATAACACCTTCTCTTCATCCCTTCACCCCTTCCCTTTTTTTCCCACTTCGTACTTGTCCAACTAATGATACGAGATCGTTCTCATGAACTACGAATAGTAAATTTTTTTTTAAAATGATTTGAAAAAAATAAAAAAAAAAAATAAAGAAGTTACGCGGGGATAACCCAGGCCCCAAAGAGGAGCTTTTGTGTAATGATCCCTCTAAAATCACTGTAGGGAAGATACCCGCAGCAGGGATACTCACCATAGGTCTCCGTTAGAATCTTTGTTGTCCTGTCCTGCCCGACAATCGCAGTGATCTCAAGAACCTTTACAGGCAGAAACCGAAAACCAATCGAAGCGGACTTGTCAAGACTCGTGATAGAACCAACAAGGAAGATTCGTGATTTCCCCAATAGTATCGGTATTTTGACTGCAAGTGTTGCCCATTCGCTCTCAGCTCCTAACGCATCCTTAGCCTTGGCTTTTACGGTAAACGTCTGTTTTGTCTCCCAGGTATGATTGACGATGATAGATGAACCGGAATCATAGGGTCCGAGCCATCCAGTGGACGTCCCATCCCCCCAGTCGACGAAATACGACACCTGCTGGTCTTCTGGGTCAATCGCTGTAAGAGTATATTCGTATGTTACCCCAGGTTTTCCTTTCGCAGGTCCTGTAATGGTAGGTTTTGCTGGTGCGGTATTATTTACGATTCCAAGATATTCTTTGAGGAACTCATCCCACTGGGTGCTTGCTGCAAAGTTCGTCGCCTCATACGGTGATGGCAACGTTGGGTACCGCAGGCTGTCATTGTAATCCCCAGCCCTGCGCGGGAAGTAAATGCTCAATCCATGGGCAGGATCCGTCGGGAGGTGGACATTGGCGATGACCGCAGTATCCATTGTTGATCTGATATTGTTTCGAATGATGATAAACTCCGGGTCGCTGATCGTGCAGAGATCCAGGAAGTCATAAAAATCAATATAATAATCGATATACCATAGTCTGGCGTAGATGCGGGCGCTTTCAAGGGCGGAGGTGATCTGAGTTTTATACGTTGGAAGGTGCTCGAGGAAAAAGACTGCTAATTCGTTGACATGAGTCCCAAGTTGTATTAGGTAACTCAGATTGGTCGCTGCCATCGTTGTTTTCATCCGATCTTGCGTGTAATCATGCGGAACAAAGTGACTCACCATGTCAATCGCAAACTCACTTGGTGTCATGGTCGGATCACTTTTCAGGTCATTGAACGCTGCGACGTAAGGCCAATCGTAGAGCATGCCGCATTCAGGGTACGCGATGAAAAAACGTACACAAGCGTTGATCTGGTACGCGACCTCCATGTTCCCAGTCATACAGGTCTCAATGCCGAGGATATCAAGTTTACTAGCCCCATCGTTGGTGATCTGATTCAAAGCATTAAAGAGTTCAGGCATAGTGATCATCTGGCCTCTGCCATGATCATCCCAGCAGACTCCTTGCCACCCGCATCCCTTGTTGCTGGAGATGAACAAGGCATAATGATCTGCAGGCACCTCATTTTTCACCTTTGTGACGTATTGAACGATGGTATCAGGATCATCCATACTTGATTCAGATTCCCATGCTTGTTGCACGAGTGTTGTCCCATTCAGATAATACAGTTTGGTATCAGAGGCGGTGTTTTGATCGATGAGCAGGGCAATAGCTACTTCTTCAGATGCACCCGCCTGTCTGATGTTCTGCAGGACTTGACCTTGGGCTGCAGAAAGGTTGTTGTCCCCGACAAGGTACACCATGATTGCCCAATCCGCAGACCGATCCGCTGGTCTGATATCGTTATAAGTGATGGTTGCCTGACCTACACCACTGATGAATGCAATGATGAGGATAAAACAGCATATTTTTTTCCCTAACTGGTTCTTTTTCATAGTCTTTCCCCTAATACTCTACAGATGATGAATATTTCATATAAGCCTTCTTTCTGTTTTTTTGTACAAAATAGCAATATAGAGTTAAATTTATTACAAATTAAGGAAAAGAGACCTCATTATCACTTACTTCAAAAAACTCGAAACGATGAAAAGTTATATATGAAACGTTTTCACTTCCGGTGTCGGAAAAGCGAAATTTTAGCCCCGTAGTGCAGCGGTTAGCACAAGAGACTCTGGATCTCTAGACACCAGTTCGAATCTGGTCGGGGCTGTCAGTTGAGCGTGAGGTTTATGGAGTCCACGGAACAGATCACCAAGGATTTTATTCGAGAAATCATCGATGAAGACATCAAGACGAACAAATACAACGGCCGGGTCCATACCAGATTTCCCCCGGAGCCAAACGGATATCTTCACATCGGTCATGCGAAATCTATCTGCCTTAACTTCGGGATCGCAGAAAATTACAAAGGTCTCTGCAACCTGCGGTTCGATGATACAAACCCTACCAAAGAAGAGGAGGAGTACGTCCAGTCCATCATCGATAACGTCAAATGGCTCGGATTCGACTGGGAGGACCGCTTGTTCTTCGCATCAGATTATTTCACCCAAATGTACGACTATGCGCTCCAGTTGGTCAAAGCTGGAAAAGCCTATGTCGATGATCTTCCCGCTGATCAAATCACCGAATACCGAGGGAACCTGACACAACCAGGGAAAAACAGTCCATATCGTGATCGGCCTATTGAAGAGAATCTCGACTTATTCCAGCGGATGAAAGCAGGGGAATTCGCTGATGGTCAAAAAGTACTACGAGCCAAAATAGACATGGCGCATCCGAACCTGAACATGCGCGACCCGATCATGTACCGGATTCTTCATGCGAACCATCATCGAACCGGTGATGCATGGTGTATCTATCCAATGTACGACTGGGCGCATGGATTGGAAGACTCCATTGAAAGCATCACCCATTCGATATGTACCCTTGAGTTTGAGAACCATCGACCGCTGTATGATTGGTTCCTAGATGCACTTGGGGTGTATCATCCGCAGCAGATCGAATTTGCCCGTCTGAACCTCACCTACACTGTCATGAGTAAACGGTTATTGCTCCAACTGGTGGAAGGGAACTACGTCTGTGGCTGGGATGACCCTCGTCTGCCGACCATCAGTGGAATGCGTCGTCGCGGGTACTCTCCTTCATCGATTCGGATGTTCTGTAAACGGATTGGAGTCGCAAAATTCAACAGCATGGTCGATTTCGAGTTCCTTGAGCATAACATCAGGGAGGATCTGAACAAGACCTCACCGCGGTTTATGGGAGTGCTCCATCCACTGAAAGTGATTCTTGAGAACTACCCTGAACATCAGACGGAGGATCTTGAGGCGGTCAACAACCCTGAGGATCCCACTATGGGTGCTCGAAAGATACCATTCTCAAAAATCCTTTATATCGAACAGGATGACTTCATGGAAAACCCGCCGAAGGAATTCTACCGGCTTGCACCAGGTCGGGAGGTACGACTCCGCTACGCGTATTTCATTAAATGCATTGATTTGGTGAAAAAAGACGGAAAACCAGTAGAATTACATTGTACATATGATCCTTCGACAAAAGGAGGATACGCCCCTGACGGTAGAAAAGTTAAATCCACGATCCATTGGGTGTCCGCGCCGCATGCGGTTACCGCAGAAGTACGATTGTACGACCGGCTTTTTACGGTCGCTGACCCGGTGGGCCAGAAAGGAGTGGATTTCAAAGACTTCCTCAACCCGCATTCCTTGGAGGTTCTCCGAGACTGTCACGTAGAACCTGCGATCGCATCCCTGAAACCGTTTGATCGTTTTCAGTTTGAACGCCTTGGTTATTTCTGCGTTGACCTGACGACCTCACAGAACACATTGGTTCTGAATCGAACCGTTGAGCTGCGTGATTCCTGGGCGAAACTTCAAAAAACCGCGCAGAAGAAATAAATCACTTTCATAGCTTCGAGAATGCATACGCTTAAATAAAATCAAAGATTCCCGGTATGAGCATCTAGCCCCGTGGTGTAGTGGCAACATTTTGGCCTTTGGAGCCAACGTCGGCGGTTCAAATCCGCCCGGGGCTGTTTAATTGATAAAAGATTTTTTTTTGGGTACGTGGTATGGTTAAACAACGCGTATTCTTAGCTTAAAAGAACAAGAATGTCGCTTTTTTTTGTTTTTCATTCATTGAGGTATACTTTTATATACATCATGGTTAATACAACCGCAATATTAGGAAGTAATAAATATGTATAGAGAAGAAGGACGCGGTCGTTATGGGGGCGCACCACGAGAAATGCATAAAGCGACCTGTGCAGATTGTGGGAAAGAATGCGAAGTTCCGTTTGTACCGAATGGTACAAAACCTGTATATTGCAGGGATTGTTATCAGCAACATCGCCCAAAAAGATTTTAGTAAAAAATAAATTCTATTGAGATTCATTATTTTTTTACTAATTCTTTTTTTCTTTTTTTTTAATTCTATTTTTGGAAAGTACTACTAATTCGATAGAAGATTTTTTATAACAATTGATGCTTGGTGCATGCATGTCGGTATTTGCAGGTTTTGGAAGTGATAATCATTCCGGTGTACATCCAGATATTCTCCGTGCCCTTCAAAACGTCAATGATGGATATGTCGTAGCCTATGGTCATGATGAGTATACCAAACAAGCTATTGCCCTACTCAACGAGATATTCGGGAAAGAATCCGCAGTCTTCTTTGTCTATAACGGGACTGCAGCAAATATCCTTGGGCTTCGAAACGTCACTGATTCGTTTCATTCCATTTTTTGTGCGGAGAGCGCTCATCTGACGGTTCATGAGTGTTGTGGTCCTGAGAATTATATCGGGGCGAAACTGGTCAATATCCCAACACCTGATGGGAAACTTTCGGTTGATTTCGTTGAGCCGTATCTTGTCGGAGTGGATGATCCCCATATGGCTCAACCGCATGTGATCTCAATAACACAAGCATCTGAACGAGGTACGGTATATCGACCAAAAGAAATTCAGAGATTGGCTGATTTTGCTCATGCGCATAAGATGTTGCTGCATATGGATGGTGCTCGGTTGTGCAACGCGGCAGCGTTTTTGAAGACTGGTTTACACGAAATCTCAGGGGCAGCTGGAGTGGATGTCTTGTCGTTCGGTGGAACAAAAAACGGTATGATGTACGGGGAGGCAGTGGTGTTTTTCGATAAACAACTTGCTGAGGACTTTGAATTTATCCGGAAACAAGGGATGCAACTGACCAGTAAAATGAGGTATATCTCTGCGCAGTTCTCCGCGTTTCTTGCAGATGATTTGTGGTTGCGGAATGCTTCGCATGCCAATAAGATGGCCCGGCTGCTTGCAGAGAAACTCAAGAATATACCTGGCGTTAAGGTCACCCAAAAGGTAGAAGCAAACATGGTGTACGCCATCATCCCGAATCGTTGTATCACGAAGCTTCAGAAACAGTATTATTTCCATCGGTTCAACGAACGCACCTGTGAAGTACGGCTCATGTGTTCGTTTACTACACAACCACAGGATGTCTTGTCATTTGTACAGGCGATACGAAAAACCGTTGGTGGGAAATAAAGGATCTTATCCCTCTTTTTTTGATATAAGGTAGACGCCGCCAAAAAGCAATGCGATCCCGATGATTTGCATACTGGTGGCAATCTCATTGAGAAAGAGAAACGCAAGGATTGCTGCGAAGAACGGGGTTGAAAGCTCGAGACCCGAGACCTGAGCTGCTTTCAAGCGTTTCAATCCCTCGTAATAAAGGATGGTGCCAATGCCGATGATCACGCCTATGCAAACCTGGTAGATATTGGCGATAAACAGTGAGGATGTCATCCCGAGATATGCTGCAAAAATCAGAGCGGGAAAGAAAAAGCGATAGAAGGATATCACGCCTGCATCCATCATGGTGAGGTATTTTTTCATGACGATTGCGGAGGTCGCCCAGGCGATGGTCGCAGACAGTACAATAAGGTCTCCCATGGTGCCGAACCGCAGTGCAAAGAGGTTTTCCAATGTCTGGGTCGTCACAAGGAATCCGGAGAAAATCATGAGGGCGATGCCAAGATAGTCGAACTTCGTAAGCGTATCTGTTTTCAGCAGAAAGAATCCAAAAGCGATGATGAAGATAGGTTGCATATGTCCGATGATGACGGCGTTGATGACTGGGATTTGGGATAAGGCGACGAAATACATGAAATCTGCGATCAGTGTTCCGACCAGTGCGATGTAGATGAGAGGGGAAAGCTGCTGTCTGGTCACCTTCAAAGGAGCTTTTCTTGTAAGGACAATATAGATGAACGCGGTGAGCGCAGCAACCATCGCTCGTATCGCTGAGGTGTGGAGAAAATCAGAGGTTTCAAAGGAGATTTTCGCAAGGATTGGCTCTATCGCCCACATGATGCTAGCGAGTAAGATGATAAGGACTCCGACATGTTTATTATTCACGAAGAAAGCGAACAGGTATTTTGCTTAAATCGTTTTTCAAAAATCGGAGCGAATGTTACGGTTCAGGGTTGTTTTTTTTCCAAAATTTTTTTCCGATGGTAAAACCAATATGTGCGATGAGCAGGAGGATGAGCGGGATGGTGAGATTCGTATGGATCTGAAACGATAAAGGTTTAGACAGGCCACCGAGTGTAAGTGATTCGACGATCTGGTAATTGGTAATGCCAAATCCAGTGGTGATGAAAAGGATGATGACAATTGTAAGCAGCACATGGGTGATTGTTTTACTGACCTTGAGTAAATTCATATCTGATCACTTTTCAAAGAAGCTTTCGTTCAGATCTCCGCTGTTTGAGTATCCCCTGCTTTCCCAATATCCCTTATAGAATGGGTTATTTGATAGTTCGATTTCCGTGACCCATTTTATCCATTTGTATCCCCATTTGCTTTCTGCGACGAGTTGGAAGGGAAACCCGCGTTCTGGTGGGAGGGTTGCGTTGTTCATCTTGTATGCAAGCAGGATGTTGTTGTCTGTTGTATAATTTAGAGGGAATGAGGTGGTATAGCCGTCATATGCTTTGAAGATGATAGTGTTAGCAGATCGGTCTGGTTGTGCTTCGCTGATGAGGTCTTTTATCAGGATGCCTTCCCAGAGGATTTTGACGCTCCATCCTTCGACGCAGTCCAGGGTGACGATTTTTTTGTAATGTTGGAAGGTTGAGATGATCTCATCATAGGTGTAGTTTTTTTGATTTGTTACCAATCCTGTTATTTTGAGTTGGTAGGACGATGTGTTGATCTGTTGTGGTCCTTTGATGGAGTTTTCGCGGAAGTCGTTGACTGAGGAAAGTTTTTCACCTTGGTATTCTCGTATTTCTACTGCGTCGAGCTGGATGTTTTGTTGTTCGAAACATCCTGTAAACGAGGTGGTTAGAAGGATAAGTATGCTTAGAAGTAAAATTATCATAGATGATGTTTTTTTCATGGGGTGTTTTCTCCGCATCTCATTAATTAACAATTGTTAATATTAAGCATGGGGTTGTATATAATGATATCGGCTCCTTCGTTTCCTCTCCTTTTTTTACTGTACTGGTCGAAAGATAGTAAAGGATTGAACCGGTAGAAAATCAAACGAGGCTGAAACCTGAAATCCAGCCGTGCTCATTTCTTCGATGATAATCTCCTTTGGGACGTTATGGCCGCATCGGCGATGGAAACTAAATTTAGAACCGTGTTGGGAAAACTCTATGATGGCGATCCGCCCCTGCGATGTGAAAAGCTTTTTAGCTTCTGAGAAATAAGAAGTACGGTTCTGTAAATGATGGTACACACTACGAACAAAGAGAAGGTCAATGCAGTGTGATGGTAGCGGGATAACTTCTTCTGTGGCAAGCACGATAGTAATGTTCGTTAAACCTTGTTTCGCCGCTTGTTTATTGATAAATTCCAGGAAGTCTTTATTCGTATCAATCGCATAGACTTTTCCTTTCTCGCCAACCAATTGGGAAAATAGGAACGTGAAAAATCCTCCGCCTGAACCGAGATCTGCGATGGTTTGCCCTGGTTGGATGTTCAAGGTTGAAAGGATTACATCAGCTTTGCTTTGTCTGCGTGCAGCTTTTCTGTTAAACATCTTTGCTTTCGAATATTTTCCCATACGTCATCATCTTTTCAATTGTATACTCAACACAAAATCCCTTTCTCTATCAGTATGTATGAATAATGATT